>OCVV011279200.1_pt1 | contig 19538 bp, 18 predicted proteins | sample 1539721 | NCBI WGS metagenome assembly OCVV01 (sample SAMN02144230, study PRJEB22623) | gut metagenome | biome: sheep rumen | host: Ovis aries | place: New Zealand
ACAAAATAAAAAAGCTATATTTGCAACAAATTTATGCTGGTATTCATAAAATAAACGAAGATGGCTACAAAAATACAGCAAATATTAGAGCGCGCTCCACATGACTCAGTGTTGTTCGGTTCATGGCTTTCAAGTCAGGGATTAGATGCCCGTGGGCAACATTCTTATATGAAGAGTGGATGGCTTGATCGTATATCCCAAGGAGTGTATAAGATGCATGGTACATCACCAAAACTGATGGCAGCGGTATCATCCTATAATACACAACTTTCTAAACACTGCATAGTAGGGGCATATACTGCTCTGGAACTTCGTGGCTACTCTCATTATTTGTCTATGGGCAAACCTAAGGCATTTCTATTTACAGACAAAAACAACAAATTGCCTACATGGTTTCTAAAAGAAGAGTGGGATATGACAATGAGATACATGACAACCTCGTTCCTTGGTGATGACTTGTTGGGTGTAGAAACAATGACCATAGAGCAACACGAGTTGCTTGTGTCTTCACCAGAACGTGCAATATTGGAATGCTTAAACCTGCCAGATGCAGCATCTTCTTTGCTTGATATCTATTATGTAATGGAGGGTTTAACAACCTTGCGGCCTAAGTTGCTACAGGCATTATTAGAGTCTTGCACGTCACAAAAGGTGAAACGTCTATTCCTCTTCATGGCTGAAAAAGCAAATCATTCCTGGTATAGATCCCTTGATTTGGAAAAAGTAAATCTTGGAATATCAAGGTTAATGGTTACACCTACAGGAAAGTATATCAACAAATATAATATGACAATATCCAAAGAACTTGCAGAATATGAATGATGTAAAAACAAATGTTTACGCTCAGAAGGTAGAACTCTTGCTCCGTCTTATTCCAATTGTGATGTTAAGAAAAGAAGTTGAGGAACTGAATGCTTTTTTTTAACACTATTAATATATGGACAATTACCAGAGGGTTATCGATTTGGCAAAGGAGCTTATTGCGAGCGTTGAAGTTCGTGATGGCTTGTTGATGCAGCAAAAGATTGACGCTCTTGAGCTGGCATATAAAGAGGAGTTCAGAGATTCTTTATATTGTTATGAAGCAATCTTTGCGTTTGTGTTGATGAATTTGGCAAGTGCGAAATATTTTGCTCATAACAATATGTTTGCTCAAACTCATGCGCGATATGAAGATGTGTCGAAACGCATGGGTGGTTTCATGAATTCAAAGAATTATAATGATGAGCAGAAATCGGAGGTTAATGACTTGTTTGGAGAATTAGAAAAGATTCACAAATCGACTCCAGAGCGTCATCAAAATTTAGTGGTAGGTCGTAATGATACTCGTTGTTGTTTGTGTAGAGTGATGCCTGCTAACAAAACAGGATCACATATGGTTCCGAACTTTCTTGCGCATCCAACTTTCTCATGGGATGGCAAAGGTAAACGTTTTCATGAGGCTCTTAATCATGATTTCATAAATGCTCAGGAGAAGAATTGTCAGTTTTATGGGCGCGAAGTTCCAGACTGGCGTTTTGCACTGGGCGAGGGGAAAAAGGATGTAACAGAAGAAGATATAAAGAAGAATGTCAACCAATTGGAATTTGACAATGAATTTTGTTCTCATTGCGAAGACCGGTTTGGAGTACTTGAAACGGCTTATTCTCAATTTTACAATGGTCAACAGAAAAAGATACATCCCAGGGTTGCCTATCTATTTTGGCTTTCAGTACTCTGGCGAATGTCGATGGGTAGTATGAGTATCTTCATGGATATGCATGAAGAGCTCGCTCTTCACAAATTGTTAGACGATAACATGTTGAATACAGTCCAAGGAATTGAGGAAAGTGATACAGACCTTGCAGATTGGCGATATGCAATATGCAAAGCAGACAATCTACGTGATGGTGATAAAGGTATTTTGGGGTATCGAAAGGAATGTTCGCCATATGTGGTGATGTATAATGATCTTGTTATGGTTTTCTATCATCATAATCCAACCGATGAGGAATTGACTATAGGCCCAATATCTGTTCAGCGAGAAATGCTGAATGACTGGCATTCAGAGGAAAAGTCTTTGAAGGTGGATAGACGCTGGTTTGGGGATGTGCGTGATTGGATTGATGAAACTTCCTATGATTTTTATGATCCAGCTCGTGAAAAGGCTTTAATATCTATCCGAGAAACAGAACGTTCGGAGAACAGGGTAATAGATGATAAAGCCAAGACAGAAGCAATTAAGGTTGCACGGTTGACAATGGGACCACAAGGAAAAATATTGCGAATACGTAAGTTGCAGCGTATTTTTGGAGTGTGGATGCGAAAGAAAGAGGCAGAGGAGAAAGGCGTCGCATATGACCCGCTGAACGATGAAGATATGTTTTTACAGCAACGCGATTTTGACCAATATTATCATGATTTGGCTGCATTATCTCGAGATCCAGAGCATCATAGCGATGTAGTAAAGTTCCCTTTCTATAAAGAGGCTCGTAAGGCCATCCCCAATGAAAGTGAGTGGAAAATATGTCAAGAAGATGTAGGAGACTCTGCATTTATGGATGCAATGGAAGAATACATGGGGAATTTAAGTCCAAAGGAATTGGATCATTTAATAAATGGAGTTCAAGAACCTTATATTAATCCGTTTGCAGGGATAGGTAGAAATGATCCTTGTCCATGTGGCAGTGGAAAGAAATACAAGAAGTGTTGTGGTAAGAATATTTGATTGCTCTTGCTTAGCACCCAATGAAAACATAGTTAGTCAGGGTTAAGTCTTGACGCATGCGATTCCTAATGCCAGCCCGCAAAACATCCAGCTAATTTTTAGCGTTACTAAGCAGATTCAAACAACGTTTTTGTCGGAAATGGTCTTGCCGTTGTTATCTACTCGGTTGAATACGATGTGGCAGTGCGGATGCTTCCGGTCGGTGTGACGGGCAATGATGAACTGGGTATCTCGGATGCCCATTCGCTCCATATAGTCGTAAGCAATTTTTACCATCAGCCTGTCGTCGTTTCGCAAGCGGGCACCATTCTCTGGCGAGAAACTGAGGGAGATATGCCCGACGGTATTCTTCACTTTGTCATTGAGTAATGTCTGCAATTCAAACTGCTCCGCCATCTCTTCAGGAGTACCAGATACACCCTCGGCTACCAACAGCCTTGTCTTCACGGAGAACGTAGGCAACGCAACCAGCAAACTCAGAGCCTTTAGTTATCTTTCCTATCATCCTTTATCTGCTTGACGATTTGTGAAATCCGTGCTGCCAGACTGCGGCAGTCATCGGCTATCATTCCAAAGCCGTAGGCATTTGCCTGTCTTGCCAACTGGTTCAAGTTGGTTGCTTCGCCCATCAGATTTCTTAACAGGGTGAGCGTGTCCCTGCTGATACGTTCTTTGACGTGTCCGTTCTTAATCAGTGAGTGAATGACCTCGCTCTGGCTTCTTCCACTCTGCCTGGCGAGTGCCTTCAACCAGTAGTTTTCCTGCTCCGTTAGTCGGAGCAAGATAGTCTTTGCTTTCTTCGTTTTCTTTCGATTTTGGGTGAATAATGTTTGTGACCTTTGAAGCCCCTTCGTTAAGGGGCTGGCGTAAGTCGGGGATGCATTAAAAAAGCCGTCCATAGGGGACGGCCTATAAAAAAACATTGGCACGCCGAAGCGTGCCAACGGGTTATTTTAGCGTTTTCCATCGCATAGGAATTCGAATTTCCTTTTCTTCTTGCGTTCTTCTTCCTCGGACTTGTTATATTCACGTAGCGTACTTTCTATATCGCATATACTGCTTAAGACTTCATCTGCGTGCTACTAACATGGACAGTCTTGGTAGATACAATAGTTTCCTATCGTTAGCACTATGTGCATTAAAACTGTCAGAATGCAAACGCTCAGTTTACTTGGGGCCTTCTTCATCCAAGAAGACCCCTTCTAAAATAATGTCTTCATAAATTTCAAATTTAGAATTGTTATTAAAAAAGTGATCTCTAAGGCGGCTTCCTACTCTCCCACATTTCATTGCAGTACCATCGGCGTAAGCGGGCTTAACTTCTCTGTTCGGAATGTGAAGAGGTGGAACCCCGCCACAATAACCACCATTATTCAAGACCGCCACGATGTAGAGGCCTATAATATTATAATGTGGAGAAACAAAGAGCGAGAATCCGAGGCCGAGGATGTCGGCACGGCTTCCCGCTCTATTATTGTTAATAATCAGAGGCTCAGTTTCACTGTTTTCATCCCTACCTTCACAATATACACATTATCTTTTGTCAGTGGGATGTCTATAGTTTGAGCATCCACCTTAATAGAATGCTGCAATAGTCCATCCGTGGTATAGATATATATCATATCACCCATATTAGCATCAATGACTCTTACGCCAAATGACTTAGCCTGTATCTGCACAGTTGACTTTTTTGCAGAATGAACAGCAGAACAACCTTGTTCATACACAACATATAGGGTTGAATTGCTGTCAATAGTAGGAGTCGTATACCTACCATCGCTGCTCAGTAGAGATGTCACATCAGAATTGTTGAAAGTGACGGAGTGTATTCTCCAACCATTACTTGGTGCAATTGTAAATGTATACGAACTTCCCCTTGATACTTGTATGCCAACAGAGCCATTGTCTGCTTGCTTTATTGTCAGCATTGGGTCACTTGTGGGATAGTTGCCAATGATAGATACAGAATTACTTGCCCTTGGCGAAGCATAGTAGTTCTTGTTTCCATTCTGTACAGCACGAATAAGAAACTGACCGCCGGCCTTACAATCAAGATAAGTCTTACTTCCTGTAGAGTAGATTTCTGCCGCATCACTATTATCCATCGTATATGTTATTGGCAAACCAGAAGAAGCAGTAGCTTTTAATTCTACTTGGGCTCCAACATTGAGAGCAGTCAAATCCTGTTGCCATGAAATGGTCTGTTCAATCTTGTTGATGGTTAGCACTCCAGACACGTATGAAAGTTTATAGTTATCAGCACTGCCTCCTGACACGTAAATTGGATATGTCCCAACATCTGATTTTTTTGGTTGCCGACGTACTTGCTGTAGCCTTTGATTTTAGTTGGCTCTCATTATCACCACCGACGAATCCTTCATACATTACCTCAAATGTCGGATTCTCCTCATTATATAATCTTTTATAATTGCCAACAGATGCTGTTAGCATACGTGGGGTTATTGTCAGAGTTCCGTTGACATACGTAATGGCATAATTGGTACTATATACCTCTCCAACTTTAATGTCATAAGTTCCCACGTTACTCGTAAGAGTTGCTGCCGTTGACAATGTTGGAACGGATGACAGGGCACTTTCACTATCGCCATTAACAAAGCCATTACAATGATAGCTAAACGTAGGTTCCTCGCTATAGTATTGCCTTACTGCATCATTGGCTTTGATTGTTAATGATGCTGGAGTAATACGAAGTGTACCGTAATTAATTTCGTTTAAATTGTAGTTCAAAGGATTGCCATTTACTGCTTGCACAGTATAGTTGCCGACATTGCTGCTTTGTGTGGCATCTGTCTGAATAGTGGGTTCTGTAACCCATGCCGGAACACTTTCCCCATTTTTCAAACCATAATATTCAATTGTGAATGTTGGATTCTTGGTTCCATACACTTTGGTTGCATCATTCACTTTTGCGGTTAGTGAGGCTTTGGAAACAGTAAGCACTCCTGGTTCGCAAACGAATTCATAATTTGCAGCACTACCACCACTTATTGTTATAGGGTATTCACCAACATTGCTTGTTCTTGTTGCTGTAGTACTAATAGTGGGGTTGGTAGTAATGACACTTTCGTTGTCTCCACCAAGGAATCCCGAGTATGTAACAGAGAATTGAGGATTATCCTCACCATATTCACGACTGGCATTATTAACCTTGGCCTTCAATTTTACAGGCTTGATAGTATAGCGGTAAACAATGTTCGCGGTGAATGACTCATCACCTTTCGTAAATGTGGCTGGAATTATTTCTTCATAGGTTCCTGCATCTATCTTCAAAGTCGGCATAGTCAAAGTTGCGGTATATCCATCAACATTGTTAGTCCATGTTGTTGTTGGCCTCTGACCAGTATAATCAAACTCATTCTTAGCAAACGAAATCATCTCGATAATATGAGCATTGTTTATAGAATGAGTAGGACTTGAATACGACAGCAAGTCTGGTACATACGTTTTTGATGTTGCCGTCCAACCAGAGGGTGCCTCTGTGCTTAGATATATTAATGTTCTTAATTTGTCACAACCGATAAATGTGTTAGCCCCTAACTTCTTAACATTTTCTGGTATAATTAAACCAATTAAATTCTTGCAATCCCAAAAGCATTCTGTCCCAATTGTTTGAATTGTGGATGGCAAATAAAGGCCACTAATCGCAGAACCTTCTGTACTGCTAGATGTATGGCCGTTCGCACCAAACGCATGATTCCCGATGGACGTAACTGTATAAATTAATCCACCATATGTTATTGATGAAGGTATCGTATATGAATCTGCTCGATAAGACTTTCCACCATAATCATTCCCATTATGTCCACTTCCATATTTATTTGTAACCTCAGCCTCATCCCCATGGAAATAATAGTATAAATTACCAACAAGCGTCTGCGCATTCGCGCTATTGCAAATAAAGATACCAGCAAGTATCAGTATCTTGCATTTTAATGTAATTGTCTTCATAATATCGAATGGCTAGATTATTTAAATGTTGTCGCTAATGAAGATATTAGGCTTTCTCCTATAGTTTTGGTCTTCCAAGGCAAATTTGATATCAGCCAAATCAAAGGAATTCATGCCGCTCTCTAATAAATGCTGTTTGTCCAAATAGATGCCGTCTTCACCTTGGATATAATTAAGGTAATAAGCACCTTTCGTATCTGAGTCAAGAACCACTTTTTTTAAATCTTCATTAAGTTTTGCTTTCCACATAATAGAATCGTTTTTTGCTCAAGCACTCCCTAACTTGAAGAATGAATATTTTGTAGCTGATACATAAAAGAAGCGTGGGAGTCCTTGTTACTCGTCCCACGTTCTGAGGCTCTGGCAACGCCGAAGCCCACGCCGATATGTATATAACAACATGCAATGCCCAAAAGCCTTAAGTGGCTGTCAGCATACATGTCGGATACTACATATCCATGGACGTCATTGTTGCTTTGATGTTTGACAAACGTTTGGGAACTGCCAGATTCCAGAACGTCAAGCACAAAGCGTCAAGTAACGCCTTTCTATATATAGGCTCTAATCCCTACATATCCACCCATCGAGCTTCGGCTTTGTTCAAAGAGCACTGCAAAATTACACAAAAATCTTCGATTATGATGCCATTAACTGCTAAAAACGTAAAAATTGAGGACGATTTGTTCACTTTTTCGACTTCGACCGCTCAGAATGAGAGATTTTTTGCTACTTTTGCACGTAGAAAGACATGAGATTAACGTAGCTTTATCATTGATAATGCTTCACTGTAAGGGAATTTTTATAGAGGATACCAAGGCGTAAGCTCGGTGTAGCATCGATGTAGCAAGGGAGTAGTCCCTATTTTTGTTGGCTTTCAGCCTTCGTTTTCTCGCCATGCCAAAGCTCAAACAAGTTTGGTATTGGTCATGACTTAACGAAAACGTTCGGTATTTGTGCAGTACTTGTCCAGTAGTTGTTCAGTATCTGCTCAGTAAATGACTGAACATGTAGTGGATAAGTAATGAGTGGATAATGAACAAGTAATGGACATGGAGCGAAGGAGCAACGAGCCAACAGCGAAGCTACGGTATAGGTAAAGCGTAAGAAGATAAAAACGAGATAAGAATCATTAAACGATAGGAGACAAAAACGATGAAGAAGAAAGGTTCAGCATTGGGGTTGGTGATACCCGGCAAGGTGCGCATTGGTGGAGTGACCTTCTACAAGCGGCAAGGACAGGTGATAGGACGCGTGTCGAACTCGATGTAGAAGCGCAGCAACACGCTGGCACAGTTCAAACAACGGCAAAGGATGCGCCACACCATTGCGCTGTGGAAGATGTTGCGGTTCTGCGAGGCGATGTTCACTGAGCGTGGCAGCGCCTATCAGAATTTCGCGTCGCTGGCCAACCGGTTGCCTGTGGTGTACGTGGAAAGGATACTGATGGATCAGGCATCGTTTCTGATGCCGGGCATTCCTGTGAGTGACGGCACGTTGCCTGCGTTGCACCAGGAGCTAGGCGAAGTGAATGGCGTTCCCGCCCTGATGACCGGTCTCAAATACGGCGAGCCTCACTTCCACGAGAAGCTGTGGCTCTATACCGCTGAACAGAAGATAGAAGGTCCGCTGCCGCGCGTACGGTTCAGCAAACGCGATGTGTCGAGGAGCGAGATGACCGTAGTGGATGGCCAGTTGGCGCTGGTCGGTGAGGAGTTTGCTGACGACATGAAAGGTTGGGCATTGGTTCGGGTGAACGACAACCGCTGTTCGCCGCAAAACATCGTCACCCGCTGTACCTTGTACAAGCAATACACTACCGAAGAAGCACTGCAAGCCGCCGCTAAGAGCTACGGTGGACTAACAGATACCCCGTTTCTTTCGCCCAGATAAAGAATTTTTAGAATTTTCGCAGAAAAATCCGTAATAGTGGTAAAACAATCCGTAATTCGTATAATGGCCCGATAAAGTCTTTACAGCAGTAAAGTGTTGTAAATTTGTGGGCAATAAATGGTTCTCCGCACCATTGACAACGCTTCTTATACTCCATAATTTCATATCAATTAAACGCAAACTCACGCTTTAAGTACAGCAATTTTGTCTCATTGTGTCTCACTGTGTCTCACAATGTACCAACGGCGACATTTTAGTGCATTCTCACTGTGTCTCACGTTTGTACCAAAGACGACAATTATGACCCCTAAAATTACCCCAAAAATTTTCTCCGGGGTAGAAATAGGGTACAAAAATAACTAAAATAACTTGGAATAACAAAAAACAGTTTAGACTCCTTAACACACAAAAAACCCTTAAAATCAGGGCTTTAGTTATAGTTTATTCAAATTGTTCTAAGTTGTTTATAATCAGCTATTTCCCCACGCAAAAGTGTTTAAAGATATTATTGAGGGTTTCTTGTGGGGTGATTTGTCCACCTGTGATTTCACCGAGTTCGTCAAGGCAGATGCGGAGATCTTCGGCAATGAGGTCGCCAGGGAGCTCGGAATCCATACCTTCGATTACACGCTGAATACTTGTTTGTGCCCGGGTGAGCGCTTCGTAATGACGAGCCGATGTGACAATTACGGAATTTTCTGAAATTTCAGGGATATCAGCAGCCTTGTAAAGGGCTTCGCAAAGTTCGTTGATACCTGTTCCGAGTTTGGCAGACAATTTGATAAATGTTGTCTGTAATGGGAGGGTAGGGGCTTCTTTTGAAGCAGAAGGCTCAAGTGATGATGATGCAATATTAAGTGGCTGCTCACCCTTGTCAATCTTGTTTTGAACTACTATAACTCGCTTGCCTTGACAACGAGTGTTCATATCGTTTATTTCCTCAGCAGAGGGTTGAGAATCGAGTAACCAAAGGACAATGGTGGCTTCTTCAAGTTTTTGATATGAACGCTGAATTCCTAATTGTTCTATGGTATCATCGGTTTGGCGAATTCCGGCTGTATCAATAAAACGAAATGTTATGCCATTGATTTGTGTGGTGTCTTCGATAACATCTCGGGTGGTGCCATGAATATCGCTAACGATGGCTTTGTCTTCGTGTAGAAGACGGTTGAGTAGGGTGGACTTACCTACATTTGTCTTTCCTATTATTGCTACAGGTATGCCTTGCTTGATGGCATTACCTGTAACAAATGAATGGGCAAGGTTAGAGATGCGCTCGTCAATCTTTTTAGCAAGTGCTTTTAGCTCTGAACGGTCGGCAAATTCGAGTTCTTCGTGATCTGAGAAATCGAGTTCAAGTTCGAGTAGGGAAGTGATCTTTAGAAGCTGGTTGCGTAGGACTGATAACTCGCTGGAGAAATGTCCTTTAAGCTGGGAAAGAGCCAGTTTGTGTGTAGCACGATTTGTAGATGCTATTAGGTCGGCTACAGCTTCAGCTTGGGAAAGGTCCATTTTTCCGTTGAGATATGCTCGACGGGTATATTCGCCTGGTTCAGCCTGATGACAGCCTGCATCTATGAGTATCTGAATAATGCATTTAACGATATATTCGCTTCCGTGGCATGATATTTCTATACTGTCTTCGCCGGTGTAGCTGTGTGGGGCACGAAAGACGGTTACGAGAACATCGTCTATTTCTTCCTCGTTTTTATCAATGATATGGCCATAATTAACTGTGTATGCCTTGGCGTCTGCGAGTTTACGATTCTTGATGCCACGAAATACTTTATTGGTTATACTTATGCTTTCTGGACCGCTTATTCTTATTACGGCAATTGCGCCGCCCGCTTTTGTAGCGACGGCGCAAATGGTTTCATTCATTGAATATTGATTGTTGACCATTTCTCTTTTGGATGAATTTAGGATGCCTTTAGGATGCGTTTTAGATTCGTTCGAGAACTTTCTCTATGAGAGTATCTATGGAATTCTTATAGCCTGCATTTGCTTCTTTTGCAAGGCGATTGGCTATTACCATACATACTGTTGTGGCTTTGTGTCCCATAAGAGTTGAAAGTCCAGATAGAGCAGAACTTTCCATCTCAAAATTATTGATTTTCAAGCCTTTATATTCAAATGCTTCAATTTTTTCGTTAAGTTTTGGATCCATCAAAGGAAGGCGAAGTTCGCGACCTTGTGGACCAAAGAAACCACCACAAGCAATGGTGATTCCACGAACCATATCATCGGCTGCTATACGGTCGAGAAGTTCGGTATCAGAACATGCTACATAAGGATTTCCCATTTTCATGTTCCAGTTTACCTGTTTCTTGAATTCTTCCTCGTATTCTAAATCTGAAGCTTCATCACGTCCTGCGTAGAAGTTAAGCAATCCGTCGAATCCAATACTTTTTACAGAAGCTACAAATGTACCAATTGGACATTCTGGCTGCAAACCGCCGCATGTGCCTATGCGCACAATATTTAATGTGCGATGTTCTGACCGTTGAAGTCGTGTTGAAAAGTCGATATTTGCAAGAGCATCAAGCTCGTTCATCACAATATCTATATTATCACAGCCAATACCTGTGGATTGAACCGTGATGCGCTTGTTTTTATAAAAACCTGTAACTGTGCGGAATTCACGCGAAGAAACTTCGTCTTCAATTCTGTCAAAATGTGAAGCAACCAAAGACACACGTCCTGGATCGCCAACAAGAATTACTTTGTCTGCTAGATGTTCTGGTTTAAGATGCAGATGAAAAACGCTTCCATCTGGATTGATAATCAATTCTGATTCTGCAAAATATTTCTGTTCCATAATCTGTATGATTAGTAGTTTTTATCCTTAATTTATTTGTTATATTTAAATTATAAAATGTGTACAGACATAACTTCATTCCATATTGTATTGGCATGAGAAATTTATGCTGAAACACAAAAGTACAAATTATTTTCGGATTTACACACATGTTTGACAAATATTAATACATGCGCACGCCAAGGGCGTGCTAAATGATAAAGGATAAATGAAAAATGAGAAATGATAAAGAAATGCACGCTAAAAGCGTGCCAAATGATAATTACTTCCTTCGCCTTTATGTTTACACCTGCTACGCTGACAGTAAACGCTCAGTCAGTGACCGTTGGTTGAAAAATGAGAAATGAGAAATGATAAAGAAATCTGTGCTTAAAAGCGAAAGTCTAAAAATGCATCATAATCAACGTTATGATAAATAGTGTTTATAATAATGCTATTTACTACCCCTGACGAAACTAAATAGTTCGAGCAAGCTCTCATCAACTCATAGAGAGAAAAAACGTTGAGGTTATTGTTATATAGTTGCTTACGCAGACGCAAAATATCGAGAATTAAACGCGAATTATCATAAATTTTATGATGAGTTTTTTATCTCGACGAACTGATGAGAGCTATGCTCGAATAATTAAAGAAGAGTTGATGAGAGCTTGCTCGAATAATTAGAGAATTTTAGGTTAACGCCATAAATAACAAACCAATACAGCAAGGCGAAGAAAAATTATTCGAGTTAAAAACTCTCATCAACTCATCGAGATAAAACACTTAGTCTTTTGTATTAAGAGAAATCTTTCACAATTTAAAGCTTTTATTGTCTGTGTACGTAAACAGTCGAAAATGCAACCTCTACTTTGCAAAAAGTGATATAAAAGTTTGTATATATTAGTTTTTTGTTTTAATTTTGCATGAACATAAAAGTTCAACTCCTTATAGAGGTAAAAAACTACTTGGAGAACGCTATTTTTTGAAAAAACATATTAAAAACATTAAAAATAAGAAAAAATACCTATTCGACTATGAGTGAAAAAAGAGTCTATACCTTTGGTAATGGAAAGGCTGAAGGTCGTGCAGATATGAGAAATCTGCTTGGAGGAAAAGGTGCCAATCTGGCAGAAATGAACCTTATTGGTGTTCCCGTGCCTCCAGGTTTCACGATTACCACAGATGTTTGTAACGAATACTTTGTTAAAGGCAAAGAAGAAGTTGTTAGCCTTTTGAAGGAAGATGTTCTCAATGGCGTAAAGCATGTTGAGGAACTAATGAAATCAAAGTTTGGCGATGCCGAGAATCCCCTATTGTTCAGCGTGCGTTCTGGTGCACGTGCTTCTATGCCTGGTATGATGGATACAATCCTTAATCTTGGTTTGAACGATGTTGTTGTTGAAGGGTTGGCTAAGAAAACCGGCAACGAGCGTTTTGCTTACGATAGCTATCGTCGTTTCGTCCAGATGTATGGTGACGTAGTTTTGGGCATGAAGCCAGTAAACAAGGAAGATATCGACCCATTTGAGGCTATAATAGAAAAAGTGAAAGCACAGCGTGGTATTGTTCTTGACAACGAGATGACTGTTGACGAGCTCAAGCAGCTTGTAAAACTTTTCAAGGAAGCAATCAAGGCTCAGACAGGCAGCGAATTCCCAGAGAATCCTGTTGATCAGCTTTGGGGTGCTATCTGTGCTGTATTTGACAGTTGGATGAACGAGCGTGCTATCCTCTACCGTAAGATGGAAGGAATTCCACAGGAATGGGGAACTGCCGTAACCGTTATGGCTATGGTATTCGGTAACATGGGTAATACATCGGCTACTGGTGTATGTTTCAGCCGTGATGCAGCAACAGGTGAAAACCGTTTCAATGGTGAGTACCTAATCAATGCTCAGGGCGAGGATGTTGTTGCAGGTATTCGCACACCTCAGCAGATTACTAAGGAAGGTTCTCTTCGTTGGGCCAAGCAGCAAGGTATTGCTGAAGAAATTCGCGCAACTAAATTCCCATCTATGGAAGAGGCTATGCCTGAGTTGTATGCTCAGCTTGATGCACTCCAGAATAAGCTTGAAAACCACTATCATGATATGCAAGATATGGAGTTCACCGTTCAGGAAGGCAAGCTTTGGTTCTTACAGACCCGTAACGGTAAGCGCACAGGAACCGCAATGGTTAAGATTGCTATGGACTTGCTCCATGAGGGAATTATCGACGAAAAGACAGCTATTCAGCGTTGTGAGCCAAACAAACTTGACGAGTTACTCCACCCTGTATTTGACAAGGATGCTTTAAAGGCAGCTACGGTTCTCACCCGTGGTTTACCAGCTTCTCCAGGTGCAGCTTGCGGTCAGATAGTATTCTTTGCTGATGACGCAGCAAAATGGCACGAAGAAGGCAAGCAGGTTGTAATGGTACGTATTGAGACAAGTCCTGAGGATTTGGCTGGTATGTCAGCGGCCGAGGGTATTCTTACCGCTCGTGGCGGTATGACTTCGCATGCAGCCGTTGTTGCACGTGGCATGGGTAAGTGCTGTGTATCAGGTGCAGGTGCAATTATTGTTGACTATAAGACACGTACTGTAGAAATTGATGGCGTTGTGCTTCGTGAAGGCGACTGGTTGTCAATCAATGGTTCTACAGGTGAAGTTTATAAGGGTGAAGTTAAGACAAAAGCAGCTGAGGTTTCAGGCGATTTCGCAGAGTTGATGGCTCTTTGTGACAAATACACCAAAATGGTTGTTCGCACAAATGCTGATACTCCACACGATGCTGAAGTAGCAAAGAACTTTGGAGCTGTAGGCATTGGCCTTTGCCGTACAGAGCACATGTTCTTTGACGCAGACAAGATCAAGCCAATGCGCGAGATGATTCTTTCTGATACAAAGGAACAGCGTGAGGTTGCACTTGCCAAGTTGTTGCCACTTCAGCGTAAGGATTTCTATGGCATACTAAAGTGCATGGATGGACAGTCTGTAAATATCCGTTTACTCGATCCCCCACTCCACGAATTCGTACCACACGATGCTAAGGGACAGCAGATTATGGCTCAAGAGATGGGCAAGACAGTTGAAGAAATTGAGGCTCTCGTTAAGGGTCTTGAGGAAGTAAACCCAATGTTGGGCCTCCGTGGTTGTCGTCTTGGAATCACATATCCAGAAATCACAGCTATGCAGACAAAAGCTATCCTTGGTGCTGCTTTGATGTTGAAGAAAGAAGGCTTTGATCCTAAACCAGAGATTATGGTTCCTCTCGTAGGTACAGAGAACGAGTTGAAGCAACAGCAGGATGTTATCAAGGCTGCAGCTAAGGAACTCTTTACAGAGGAAGGCATGGAAGTAGAATTTAAGCTTGGTACAATGATAGAGATTCCACGTGCTGCTCTCACAGCTGATCTTATCGCTAAACATGCTGATTACTTTAGCTTTGGTACTAACGACCTTACACAGATGACCTTTGGATATAGCCGTGACGATGTGGCTCGCTTCTTACCTACATATCTTGATGGTAAAGTTCTTGAAGTTGATCCATTCCAGGTTCTCGATCAAACAGGTGTTGGTCAGTTGGTAGAAATGGGTGTTAAGAAAGGACGTTCTACTAATCCTAATCTCAAGTGTGGTATCTGTGGTGAACATGGTGGTGAGCCAAGTTCAGTTAAGTTCTGCCACCGTGTAGGTTTGAACTATGTTAGCTGTTCTCCATTCCGTGTGCCAATCGCTCGCTTAGCCGCCGCGCAGGCAGCGGTCGAGGAGTAATCGTAAGATGCTGAAAATTAGCTACATAAAGGGTAAGTATCTATAATTAGGTACTTGCCCTTTATCTTTGTGCATGTTCTGCGAGTTCTAAATGCAGATTCATTTATAGTAAAGCCCTCTCTTTGTATTATTTTTGTAACTTTGCACCCGATAGGTGCATGTGAAACATCAGCGCATACATTCATTGGTAAGCCCACAGCGCCTAAATAGGTCCTGTTTTGAGAAAGTTATCATAAAACTTCTGAATATATATGATTAGCAAAACATATTACAGATACATTTGGCTCCTCGACACGTTGCTGAACAGTTGTCCTCTGACGATTGAAGAGATAAACATGTTATGGGAGGATTGTCCACTTAGCAATGGACCTATACCGTTACGCACTTTCCATGAGCATAGAAAGGGAATCAAGGAGATGTTCGGTATTGAGATAGTATGCGACCGTTCACATGGTAATGTATATTATGTCAAGAACCCTGAAGTGCTGGACAAGCAAAAGGTAGCTAAGTGGCTGCTACACGAGTATAGCATCCCTCAGGATTTTGCTACTTTCAATAGCATGAAGGACAGAATCTTATTGGAAGAGATACCTTTGGGTACGGCATTCCTTGATGACATCATCGAAGCCATGCAGAAGAACATGGAGTTGCGAATTGACTATCAGAGATATGAGGGAGAACAGGGCGAAGAACATTTGCAGACATTTCATATTCAGCCATACGCTTTGAAAGTCTTCAATCGACGTTGGTATCTATTGGGATTTATTAAAGAAAAAGATGGTTTGCGCACAATAGCCCTTGACCGCATACTTGCACTGAAAGTGCTTACGAAAAGTTTCACCTTGCCTGAAGACTTTGATGCTCAAAAGTACTTTTCTAATGTTGTTGGCATCTTTGTGAATAAAGATTTACCCATTACAAAAGTCAAAATCCGCGCCTACGGCATTCAAGCAGAATATCTTCGCTCTACCCCGCTCCACAAAAGCCAATCTGAAGGTAAGTCCAAGCATGGAGATTTTGCTGAGTTCACATATAGATTATGCGTTACACCTGAGTTGGTGAGTCAGTTGCTGGCAATGGGAGACAAGGTGGAAGTGCTGGAGCCAGAGGAGTTGAGAGAAAAGATAAAAGAAGAATTACAAATAATACTAAACAGATATGGAAAAGAATAAAATGTCTAATAAAATAGCAACTGCATTAGATTATGCAATTAGGGATCATGAAGTAGGAAGCGATACTTGGAAATATGGTTATAAAATCAATGACAAAGTATATGGTAATTACATGAGCAATAAATATTGGGAATCTTATAAAAAAGATATGCCTGAAGAATATCGTCGACAATTTGAAAATGGAAGTGGTGGCGAATTAAAAGAAAAAAAAGGAAGATGGGGGATCTATCCTCCCAAGATGGCTTCATTTGGTTCTTCTAGCCGAATGATCTACGAATTTTCAAAAGATATTCCCGGATTTTGTTTTGAAGCACAATTGGACACAAGAGTTGGTGGCATAGCCAATCTTGATGGTTTCCTCAAAAAGGATAATAAATGCATCTATATTGAAGCTAAAAGACGTGAGATTTATTCTTCTACGCATAAGGGTGAGGAAATTAAGGAAGTTTATATGCCTGTTTATGAAAAGATAGAAAAAAAGTGTGGATTAGAGAAATTTAAAATCGAACCATCCAACGCCAAAGAAGAAGGTAAAATAAAGGTGACTTTTAATCTTAATGGCAACCCAGTTCAATTTTTTGATTTGAAGCAACTGATTTGTCATTTTCTTGGTATTACTTATGACCTTGCCAAACATTTTATAAATAATGTTGATGTGAAATTTTTGTATTTGATATTTAACCCAGATGAAGTTAAGGGAAAGATTGCTGGAGATTACAGAGATAAAATAATGAATAGATATAAAGATGTCGTAAAATTCATTAATGATAATAATGACACTATTAAAGATATTTTCCAAGCAGTTCTTGAATACCAATTAGAAATACACAAATTTCAAAAACCAGAAATAAGATTTGAATTCAAACTTGTAGATCAAGATAGCTATGAGGGTGAGTTGAAATAAAAAACAAACATTTTTGCCCTTCTTCTGCGGCGTTTTTGCACATCAATAGGCAAAAACGCCGTTTTTTGTGCCTTTTCATTCGTATAAGATACATATATATGGGGGCTATTCCTCTTAACAATATGTAATTTCAACAATCATGAGTAAAAACAGAGATCAGAAGCGCAAGGCGCAATTAGCTACACGAGCAAAGAATGAATCATTCCGCTTTCAAGTAGAATTCACAATGAAACAAAAAGGTATCAACATTATGGGGATGGAACAAAATTTGACCACTGAACTGGATGCCATCTGCCAAAATGGTATAACGGATGCCTTGCTCGACATGGCGAGAATAATAGAAGGAATACGGAAGGAACTGGGCTTCGAGCAGGAGGTGGACAAGTGCTCCCTGAATGGTTCCCTCGTACCATTTATACTCGGCATCACCACAACTCAACCTGACTGCGCCACCTATGTCCCTGACCTATTTGCGGCACATCAGCCTCTACAAGTGACTATCGCCTATGACAACGAAATTAGGAACCAGGCAGTTAACTGGATGAAAGCAAATGGATATGAGATTTCCTCATACCTTGGCCAACCTCTACTTAAACTGAAGAATGTAAGAATAGTAATTAAAAGAGTACTCTAGTCATAAAGTTATTCTATCTTTTGAATAAACATAAAATTCAGCAACTAATGAGACAATTCAAAAACACCAAGAACATCACTGAGCGCAGCAACATTTCAGTAAACAATTATCTCAAAGAAGTAAGCCGTTATCCAATGATAACGGTAGATGAAGAAGTAATTCTCACACAAAAGATTAGGCAAGGCGGCAAGGAGGCTGAAAAGGCACGGCAAAGACTTGTAGAAGCCAACCTTCGCTTCGTTATCTCTGTAGCCAATCAGTATCATCAGAACAATATGGACCTATCAGACTTAATCTCAGAGGGAAACATTGGGCTTATCAAGGCAGCAGAGCGCTTTGACGAAACACGAGGCTTCAAGTTCATATCGTATGCCGTATGGTGGATCCGTCAGTCCATCTCTTCAACTATCTATGAGAATGGCAGAATCATCAGATTGCCTCTTAACCAGCAGGCACTCCTCAACATGTATTCTACCCTATTAAAAGAGACAATGCAGACGGAACAAAGAAAACCAACTACAGCAGAGTTTGCAGAGTTTGCAAATATCAGTGAGAACAAGGCGGGCATACTCATTGAGCAAACCGCCAAGACATTGTCTATGGATGATCCTCTCTCTGAAGATACAGATACTTCCATTGGCGACTTTGTCTCTTCGGGTTCTAAAACAGATGAATCCTTAGATAAGGAGTCGCTGCATCAGGATATGACTGCTATACTCAACCATATTCTTTCAGCCAAAGAAAAAGAAATCTTAATGCGTAGCTTCGGTATTAATTGTAAGGAGGAAGGACTTGAAGAGATTGGTTTTGCATTCGGTTTATCAAGAGAACGTGTCCGCCAGATACGCGAAAAGGCTCTCTGCAAAATTCGACGTTCCAATAAGATTGGAATATTGGCACAATACATTTGATAATTATTTCAATTAAACAAATGACTATGGTAAAGAAAGAGAGGGAAATAACAAAAAAGAAACATGAGAGTTTTACTTTAGCCTCTGCATTTGAAATGATTTATGAGAAATATTGCGTATGACATTTGTCCTATACTATTTTTCAACGAGGCAGATGCTATTATCAAAAAACGCTCAAATAATACCGATGCGGCTGTTGACAAGATGGAGAATGCCTGTCAAAATATCATTCTTCAGGCTATGGAAAATCTCTCTGGAATAATGATTGCCACAACCAACCTCACCAATAATTTGGATTCTGCATTCGAACGACGTTTCATTTATAAAATATGTTTTGAGAAACCGACTGTGGCCACCAGAAAAAAAATTTGGAACGCCATGTTACCCTCCCTAAGTTGTGAAGAAGCGAGAAGTCTTGCAGAGAGCTATGATTTCAGTGGCGGTCAGATTGAAAATATCGCACGAAAACAGATTGTTGACAGTATCCTCTATGGACACCAGCAAGATATTTCACACGTTAGATCTTATTGTCACAATGAAAATATCAGGAATTCTAAAAGTAAAAGAATTGGATTTGTAAATTAATTGTCTAAGAGAGACATAAATAGGGTATTTGAATCCGCCTGTTTTTCTTTTGATTGAAACATAATTGTGGAAAGAAGAGATGTCACTTTACCTGAAATTGTAAAAAAACAAACACGTTCTGCAAGATTAACCTTCACAGAAGCCTAAAACCCTATTCGAGAACAATTTGGAAATAACAGCCTCAAAATTTCTGAAGGACAAATATCGAAACATC
>OCVV012866276.1_pt1 | contig 19535 bp, 14 predicted proteins | sample 1539721 | NCBI WGS metagenome assembly OCVV01 (sample SAMN02144230, study PRJEB22623) | gut metagenome | biome: sheep rumen | host: Ovis aries | place: New Zealand
TAATATCATCATGAACCCCCTCGGCTTCGCCACTCCCCCTATCAGGGGAGAAATTTTGCTCCCTGTTAGGGGAGCTGTCCGAAGCTTGCTCAGTTTGCTGAGGACTGAGGGGTTGTCCAACATTTTCATCCACCTCACTTCAAATCTCCTCCGAAATCTTAATCAATCTCTCCTTCATCTCATTAGCTGCTTTATTTGTGAAAGTCACTGCCAAAACCCTTTGAATCGGAGTTTTCAATCCCCACCACAAATAAGCAATTTTATATGTCAAAACTCTAGTTTTCCCAGAACCAGCTCCAGCAATAATCAACGATGGAGTATCTGTATGTAAAGCTGCTAAAGTTTGTTCATCATTCAACTGTGAAGATATATATTCTTTTATATTCATTCGTTTATTTTGTATAATTAATTAAGAAAAATCTGACTAATATTCGATTGAAGTATCTGCATATTTATCGTAATATTTCTGGATATAGTCAGGAGTTTGATATTTAGGAAATAGTTTCTGATTGAGCAGCATACTTGCATTCAATTCTTCCGCAATACTTCCATTATTCGCCATCCATTCATCTACTTCTTCAGCTTTATATCAATTTTTAATACATATTTCTCTAATTTCCTCTCAATCCATGATATGATATTTTCCAGCTGGTCTTCTACGATTTGCATCATACATTTTAGTTCCATCTTTAATCGATAATGCAATCTCCCAGGCTTCTTTATCTTTCTCTTTCAAGTAACGATAATCATTATTCACAATCAGCTTTGTATTTGTCTGTTTAGCTAAATTATAAATGAATTGATTTACCTTTTTCGTTATAGGCAGGAGAGCTTCATCCTGAGCAGTTATCTCTAGATAACATTTCTCTCCGAATATTTCATGCAACATATCATAAATTTCTCTAATTTTAGCCTCACTTTCTCAGGCAGATAGCATTTTGGATATCCAGCTCAATTCTCATCCAGTAAAAATTCTGATTCATTCAGACTTTTCTTTCAGTGCATTCAAATCCAATTTCTGAGTTCAATTCGTAAATCCAGTCTGATTTGCATAGGCAATTAATTCCATCATGTTATGATATCATTCATCCGTTTCAGCTAATAAACACAAATTTCACACACTCTTCCCTATTCATGAAGATTTCAGATCCATCACAAATCAGATTTCTAAACCAAATATCGCCTTCACTCATTTATCATTTTCATCTTCGGGATTTTTTGAATCTTTTGCGGCCAAGAAAAATGATGGCACTCAAAACATACCGTTATAGTCAGTTATCGCAATTGCAGGATATCACAATTCTTTTGCACGTTTTACGATATCTTTTGGTTGTCCCAAAGCCTCCAAAAAGCTGTAAGTACTATGTCAATGTAGCGGTACATACATCAAAGAATCGATTCAAAAAATAAATATTATCTCAACAATTCAATTGTAAAAATTTCAAATTTTTTTTCAATCCAAACAAACATCATTAAAAATAGATGAAGAAATTTTTCTTATATTGACTTTTACATAAAAAAGTATATAATACATAAAACATGTTAAACAAAAAAAAATAAAAGTTATGGATACATTAATTATTTTAGAAACAATTCAACTAATTGTTGGATTATCTATCTGCTACGCAGGTTATCGTATCAGCAAGACTGCAAGAAAAACAGAAGACAAAATCTTTGTTGAAAACAAAGACCTACCAGATGAAGAGTTCGACAAATTAAGAGAGGAAAAGGTTGACAAACCTGAACGTCATGCACACTATATGTTTATCCTAGGCATTATAGTATTGCAGTTACCGAGTGCGATATATATCGTAATTCAGGGGAGCGTCGTGCTTGGAATGCTTGGAATCATCTGTACAATAGCTTGTGTAACAGTAATCCATATAACAAAACGATACTAGATTTCTCAACAACCAAAATAGCGCGGATTTTCCACGCTATTTTATTTTAAATTCCATAATTATTTCTTAGATTCTAAACCTAAACACTTTTGATTAATCCAATACACAATTATCGCAAATATAGCTCCACATGTATCCATAAGCATATCTTTCTGAGCATCTCGCACATCTCCTTGACTTCCAAGTACAGCATCTCATGTAGCAGGATCAAAATAAACAGCATACCACCACTCAAAAATTTCATACAGTCCAGCTAATGAAACCATAAAAAGAAATCAGAATAGATATAATATTACTCTATTATTCACCATCTTTTTTCTATCCAACAGTTCAATAATAGGGAATGCATAAAATCAAATAATAAAATGACCAACTGTATCATACATGTTTCTCTCAAATCCAAACAAATTATTAAACCAATCAAAAGGCACATTTTCAAATGTATAATGACCTCAAATCGTGTGAATCACTATCCACAAAAACATCATAAAATAAGCCAAATTAGAAAATCTGAATTTCTTGAATGTAAGTATCAGAATCAAGACAACAACTAAAACCGTTCATTCTTCTGCATACCACACCCCTCTATCCACGGGATCTATTCCACTTCGAATCAATAATGCAAAATAAATTAAAAGTAGTAGATATGGAAAACATTCTCTAAACTTTTTCATTCTGATTCATGAAAAAATAAATTACAAAAAGATATATAACAAAAAATAATAGTATTTCAAGAATGTTAAAAAAGTCTGTATTTTTTTGCATTTTAAAGAAATTTAGAATATAATTAAACAATTTTAGCAAATAATTAAAAATCATGTCACTAGATTCACTAAGAAAATTTCCCAATAATGACTTACCCAACCAAAAAACGACAAAAACAGCCGAATTAAACGAAACCAAAAAAGAAAAAACTGAAAAAGAAAAAGAACTTTTAGACTCTATCGAAGCAAACATCGTATATGAGAAATTTTTAATAAATATCACAGAAATCAAAAAAAGTAATGATCCAAAAGAAAGAAAAGATAAGATAACAAAAATTAAAGATTCTTTTACAAAAGATGGAATGATTATATATCAAGATGAAACTTGATTAGTAAAACAAATAACAGATATTGAAGGTTTCTTAAATAAAGTTGCTAAATGAGAAATAACAATAGATTTTTCAATAGATATCGAAAAATATGTTGAAGAAGGAGCCATTACTCTTGAAAAAGAAAAAAAAGATGGAATCGATAATATCAAAATTAAAAAAGTTCAATTAAACGCTGATTACCTAAAATAATTTTTTCATTACCAAATATTATTATAATCTTGAAATTCAGATTTTTTTGTCTACAAGTTGTATATCATATTTTCATATACTACTAACAAATCTGAATGTATAAGAAATTCACATTAGAAGAACTATCTACAATCCAAAACAATCTAATTCCACACTTACACACAATTATTCAAAGGGAAAAATGCCAATGAGTAAACGATTTTTTCAAAATTGCATTCCATGAGTGAAACGAAGTTATGTATTTTGATAGATGAAATCCTTTAATAACTATCCAATTAATCGATAATCAAATTCACATTACTGACGAAGTAGATAATATACAAATTCAGGTACCAGCTAATGAAAAAGGTGAGTTGAATCGCCTCATGATTCGTTATATTTCCAAGAAGCAAAGACAAATCTGACAAAAGACTATTGAACAAATTCTTATGGATGCTTTCGTTGAATGAAAATTTTATGATATTCTCTGAAAACCATATTTAGTTTACGATATTGAAACAGCTCTTATTTCATGAGAAGTTTCTGAAAAAAACTTCCCTGAATATTATTTATGATTCAGTCTCGAAGAATCCGAACCAGGTAAAATGACATATTCTTGCATAATGATGGAAGATTTGAAAGAATTTATACAAAAAATGATAGATTTTGATGGATATATTATATGATATAATCAGATTTATTTCGATAATCCAGTAAGTGTATATAACGCATGACTATGAAAAAAAGAAGTAGAAATTTTGAATGAAAAAAGTCTGGATTTATACGTTTTCTTCACACAACTTACATGAAAAAGAATGTGATTAAACAAAGTTTCAGACTCTCTCGTTTGAGTCAAAAAAACTTTGGATTCATGAGCTGATGTTGAAAGTCTTTGGAAACAGCGGAAATCATCATGAGACAACAAAATCCTGAAAAAGATTCAAGAATACTGTAAAAACGACGTTAGGATGACAGCTTTAGTTTTGCTCTACTTACTACATTTTCAGAAAGTTGACATGGATAATGAAGACTATATTTTCGATACTCAAAAATTCATAGATTTAGCTAAACCTACAGAAAAAAATAGCACAGAGAATAAGAATATAAAAAATAATTCTTTATTTTCTTAAATAATAGATTTAATTATTAATACTTGCAACCAAATAAAAAAAACTTATTCTACAGTCAAGTTTTATTTTTTTATAAACTAAAAAGTGAAAAATATTAAAAAAAATGCATTCACCATAATAGAAATGATTATAGTAATTGCTGTGATATGAATTTTAATGATGGCTACAACCATATACTTAGGTTGATCTGATGAAAAAAGAAAGACCATAGAAGCACAATGATGTGCTAATACAATATGATGAGAAATAAATAATTTTATTTTTTACACCCTAACTAGCAAACATTTAAAGATAGACGATAATTCAATATCTCCAACATTTTACATCGTACAATTAACTTGATGAACGAATGACGAATGAAAAAATTGCTCATTTACAAATTCAGGAGTATACTGTAATGAAATACTTCTTTCCTACAACACATGAACTGAAGATGAAACAATATGATTATACAAAACACTCTCCGTTGCAAATACTTGCCAACAGACAAGACAACCATTAGTATTTTATTGGAGCTGAGCTGACGACACTAATATAAAATATGTTAAAATGAATAAATGATTAACTCCTAGAAATCTCCACGACAACAACGTATTCTATATACAATTAAGCTGAAATAGTAATAACAAAATATTACTATGAGATATTATAACTGCACTATGTCTCAATGATGACTGTACTAATCCTAAAGAAATTTGAAAATTTGGAATAGATTCACGTTCTCAAACCATTTCCCGAAGGAACTGTAAATTTTATAGTGATGATTCAACTAAATGCAAAGAACGAGAAAGCTAGTTAAAACATTATCCATCCAACCATACCTAAGATTTTATGAAATTATGAATTATCCAGTTCCAAAAAATAATGAACTATTTTTTCAATATTCAGATACAGAAAATACAAATGCAAATAAAATATTAAAGGATATATCGGAGAACAATAATGAAAATTGATTTTCACGAGATCAAAAATCTGAATATATGGATGAATATCTAAACGAAATAAAAAGATTAAAATCTACTTTTCAGGCTATTCCATTCGTTCAGCAAATTTTTCTGTGTAATTCAATCAGCTTTAATGCTTTATATAAAGATTCAGATATCGATTTATTCATCATCGCAAAACCAGGAAGAATTCGAACCGTAAAATTCCGAAGTATGATATTATTCACTCTTAAATGAGCAAAACGTTTCTGAAAAAAAACTAGGAAAAAAATTTGCCTTTCATTCTTTATTACATCTGATTCACAGAATTTATATCCGATTTCATTACCATCACTTGATATATATTTAGCATACCGAATAGCTCACTTAGTTTTAATTTATCAACCTGATGAAGAAATTAATAATTCATTTTTTGAAAGTAATAAATGGTTAAAATGAATTTTGCCAAACTACCAAGAAAAACAAACAATTTCATTATGAATAGAACCCATCAGATGAAATACTAAATTCAAAAATATTATAGAAAGTCTATGAGACTGATTCCTTTGAAATATCTTCGAATGAGTAGTAAAGCATATCCAAAAAGCGATCATTCGTTTAAAAAGAATACGAAATCCTATATGAAATAAAGACGTAATAATTTCTGATACAATGCTAAAATTTCACCAAGATATTAGAGAAAAAGTTTCACTTAAATATAATGTAAAAATAAAATAAAACCAGATTTTACCACCTATTTTACTACAATGCAAAAAGGAATATTCATCGTAATAGATTGAACTGATTGAAGTGGAAAGGGGACCCAAACAAAACTTTTGGTTGAAAGACTAAAAGGGGAGTGATACAATGTCGAGATTGCCGATTTCCCACAATACTGAAAAAAATCCGCATGAATGGTAGAAGAATATCTAAATTGAAATCTTTGAACTGCAGATGAAGTATGACCATATAGAGCTTCAGTTTTTTATGCTGTAGATAGATATGAAGCTTCTCCTAGAATTAAGAAGCGATTAGAAGAATGAAAAATTGTAATTTCAAACAGATACGTTTCATCAAATATGTGACACCAAGCAGGAAAGATTCACGACTTAGCAGAAAGGGATAAGTTTCTAGAATGGTTAGATGAATTTGAATATTGATTATTCTGAATACCAAGACCTGATATGAATATATTATTATATATGCCTACAGAAATCTGACAGCAATTAGTGGATCAGAAATGAAAAAGGGAATATACTGATAAAAAAAGAGACATTCACGAAGCTGATTTAAACCACCTGAAAAATGCTGCCGAAGCTTACAAATACGTTGCAAAAAAATACAACCGAACAATCATCGACAGTGCACCAAACTGAAAATTAAAATCAATTAAAGAAATTTCTGATGAATTATGGAATATTGTAATCGATAAAATTAAAGAATAATTATATAAAGATATTTTAAAATCCTACGTTAAGAAGCGTAGGATTTTTTATAAAAAGCATAAGTCATAACTAACAATCTCTTTATGAAAACCAAAAGTTATCATATTAAAAATTATCAAAATTTTAATATTTTTATCTGATAACTAAAATATATCACAAAATAAAAATATTGGTTTGTTTTTTTAATAAATATTCATACAAGATAGAAAGTCACAAATAAAACAAAATGTTCATACCTTTTATTTTCTTACTTATGTCTCCACATGAATGATATTAGAGCAATCTTTGATATTGGAAATGATACTATCAAAGCAGTTGTATTCTGAAAAGATAACGAAAAAGATGTTATCTTAGCTAAACAAGTTGAACCCGTAATGTGAATGAGAAAATGAAAAATTTTACAAGCGGAAGATTTCACAAACGTACTAAACAAAATCGTTGAATATTTCATCAAAAAATTAGGAGGAGATTTTATCGACAAAGTATACGTTGGAATTTCTCATCCTGAAATGATAACTCAGAGAATTATCGAATGAAAAAGAATCATGAACGAAGCTGTTGAAATGGAAGACTTAAACCATCTTTCAAGAATAGTGGGGGAAATTGCAAATGTAAATAACTACGAAACTATTAAAATCGTTCCAGTATCTCGAATTTTAGATGAGACCAAAAGGGAAAAAGATCCAATCTGATTAAAATGTAAGAAACTCGATCTGATGGCAGATGTATTCATGATTCCAAAGAATTTCTATAATGGGCTTATTGATGCATTCGATAAAATCGGGTTAGTAGTTGCAGATATCATTCCAAATATCTTAGCTGCTAGCGAAGTTGCAGTAGATTATGATCATAAAGATCTTGGAACTGTACTTGTAGATATTGGTAAAAATCAGACTTCTTATGTGATTTATGAAGACTGATATCCATTAGGATACGGTACGCTACCTATCGGTTGAGAAGAAATTACAAAAGATATTTCAATCTGAATGCAAGTAGATATCAAAGAAGCTGAAGATATCAAAAAGAGTAATTGAAGCTGCATAATTGATAGTGAAACTCCTCAAGATTTACCACTGGATACACATTTCTTAACTGAAATTATCAGCGCAAGATACGAACAAATATTTTGAAAAATTAATGACCACCTGTTCAAATTAGAAAAAGACTGAAGATTACCATGAGGAATATTACTACAATGAGGATGAGCAAAGACTAAATACATCGATATCCTTTCAAAAGAAGTATTCAAATTAGCTACATTCTATGCAAAAGATCAAGTGATAAATATTGGCGATCTATCAAATAATATCCAATTTATCAACATTATAGGATGTTATTATTGGTCATTAAAATACGTCGAAGAAGGACGTCACGGATGATGAGGAATTAAGATTGGAAGATTCGCATGAAAAATCTGAAAATTCTTTAAAGATTTGTTTTAATCACATATATTAAAACAAAAAATCTTAAACATATAATTCAAAGTTTTATTCTATTATTCGAAAATCAATCATGACAATACAAGAAATTACACTTCCTCCAATCACTCCCGGTGCTAAAATCAAAGTCGTAGGAATAGGTTGAGGTGGAAATAAAGCATTAAACAGGATCATTCAACAATGACTAGAAGGTGTTGAATTTATCGCAGTCAACACAGATGCTCAAGACTTAGCTGCTAATCTAGCTAGCTCAAAAGTTAATATTTGAATGAATATTACAAAATGACTTTGAGCATGAGCAAATCCAGAAATCTGAAGAAAATCAGCTGAAGAATCAGAAAATGAAATTAAACAAGCTCTCGGAGATGCTGATATGGCATTCATCACAGCATGAATGTGATGAGGTACAGGAACATGAGCTGCTCCAGTCATCGCATGAATTGCTAAAAGCATGGGAATTTTAACAATCTGAATCGTCACTAAACCTTTCGGATTTGAATGAAAAAAGAGAGATGAAAATGCTACTGATGGATTAGCTAAAATGAAAGAAAATGTAGATACATTAATCGTAATTCCTAACGATAAAATCTTCAATATTTCAGACAGAAAAACTACATTCAAACAAGCATTTGAAATGATAGACAAAGTATTATATCTAGGAATACAATGAATTTCAGATCTAATCACTAAACCATGAGATATCAATATCGATTTCGCTGATATCAAAGAAATTATGCTAAATTCTTGAAATGCATTACTTGGAATTGGATACGGAGCTGGAGAAAAGAGGGCAGTGGATGCTGCTAGAAAAGCTATCGAAAATCCATTACTTGAAACAAACCTTGATGGAGCAAAAAAAGTTATCTTTGCAGTAAGTGGAGGCTCAGACTTATCCCCTTATGAAGTTCAAGAAGCTGCCGATGTTGTTCAAAAGATTCTTGATCCTGAAGCAAACATGATTTGGGGAATGTCTTTTGATGATTCTTTCGAAGATGAAGTAAAAGTTACAATTATCGCTACATGATTTAACGAACAACCAAAATGACCTATCCACAAAAAAGTTCCAGTAAATACACGATGAGATCCAATCAGAAATAAACAACCTGAAGATTTCGTTACAAGAGCTGTAAATAATGGAAGTTTCACAACATCTCAAACTGGAGGATTCTCATCCACAAACTCAGAAAATAATACACCTGACTTAACTTCTAATAGTGCATTCCGCGCTCCTGATAATTCAGATGAAGACTGGGAAACGCCAGCATTTATGACAAAAAAACTAAACAACTGAGATGGAGAAAATAACTAATTAGACAAAAGTCACACTCATATAAAAAAGCTGATATCCTTCGAAATCAGCTTTTTTTACACCATAGTTTCAATAAAAGATAATAATTCATCCCTTCATTTTCAATGAACATTATCAACAAAGAATCTTTCATATGAATCAAATCAAATTTTTTTCATTTCTCCATCAAAAAGTTTTTGATTTTTTATACGATCCTTTTGATTACACTTATCAAGCTTCGTAAAGACAACCGAAAATTTAATTCACACCTCCATAAAACACTTAATCATTTCCAAATCAATTTTTTGAGGTAAGATACTACCATCTACCAAGAGAAAAGTATTTTTCAAAGTCTTTCTCGTACTTAAAAATTGTTGAGTAAAATCAAGCCAGCTTTTTCTCTCTTTTTCTCACGATTTTGCATATCCATATCAAGGCAAATCTACAATAACCCGAGAATTATTTATCATAAAAAAATTAAATAACTTTGTTTTTCATGGAATTTTTGAACATTTAGCCAAATTGTTCCTCTGCGTCAACATATTAATTAATGAAGATTTTCACACATTTGAACGTCAAAAGAAAGCAAATTCCGGTAAACCCAAAATAGGACATTGTTTTATATCAGCGACGCTTTTTACAAATTCAGCTGAAACAATTTTCATTCAGAAATTATATTCAATAAAACAACAACATAATAATACAAAACTAAGAACAAAAATCAAAGAAAAAACAGAAGATTTCGACATAAAACAGACAAAGCTCACCATTTTAAGTAACCCTTACATCCCCATAATAAAAAGCTGACTCATTTCAAGTCAGCTTATTATTATCCTATAGTTATTTTACAGGTCATAAAGTAGCCATATTTATCAAAGGATTACGATCTCTAATATAGTATTTCAATTGTTGTATAGTACTAAAACTAGTTGGAGTTTTTAACTCTTTATTTAATTCATTTGAATAATAGCTTCATTCTTTTCATGTAATAAAATATACCTTTCCATTTGGAGCTGTATATCTACTATTGTCATTTGTTTTATCCGTATAATTCGTAGATATCCATCAAACATTAGTAGGACATCAATTCTGATACCTATTTTTAGAATCTACATATCTTTTGAAATAATCTTTATTCATAAAATATTCACTCATATTAAGATTAGGAGATGTATATACATTCAGTGAATCTGAATAAGTTATTTTATATTTCTTACAACTTCTAGCAATATACACTTCATCCTCAGTATCAGTTGGTTTAGAATCAACTCTTGCAGTCGTTGTCCTAACGGTATTATTTCATCAATTTCAAACATAAAATTGTACATAATCAATATATCAATCTTTATCCTCTGCATAAATCCTATAATTACCTTTCTGTGATAACTTTACAAATTCTGACAACTCTTTTTCTCAGCCATCTGATGAAGAAATTTTTACATATCAAAGTTTTGCATCATCTCAGTAATCCGAAACATAATTTTTTGATGTTACAGGTATATCTACCCACTCTCAACCAGTATAATATTGCATCTTCGTAAAATCGACTTTTCATGTATATTTATTGTCTACACCCACTTTAACTTCAATTCGCTCATTTGTATTTGGAGATTCATTAGCTATACTAACAGACAAATCATTCGTTGGATGAGATTTAGATGACGATCATCAACCTCCTCATGATGTTTTCTTCGGAATATCTACTGTGAAATGTATAGTATCTTCCGCTACAAAATTCGCACCAGATGCCAATCGAACAACTAATGTATAATCTCAATTTACAAGGTCATTACGAGTAAAAGAATCCACAGTTGTAAATCAGTTATAATTATATCATCAAGAACTTATTAATAAATATTCATATCTTGTAATAACGTCGCTATATCAATCCCATTTGAATGTTAAATTAGATGAATTCACAGTAGATCATGATACAGGAGATATAATTTTCAAAGTTGCAGGAACTGCTACAACAAAATCAACATACTTTCATGTAATCACTTCACTATTAGAATTCAGCATATTAACCAAAAATCTATATTTTCATGTAGATAAACCACTTAAATTGAGATTTCACGATAATCAATATGCTTTTCAAGTATAAACATATAATGTATTTTTAAATGTAATTCATGTAATTGAATAATAATAAGACGAAAAATCTTCACTCACTCAATCCCAAACAAATGTTCATGTAGCTGAATTCAATGTTGTCACTGAAGTATTTCAATCTGAAATATAAAGTTGTAAATCAATAGAATCAAGAATAGAAAATGAACGCGAATCTGAGATTATTTCAGTATTACCACTCATAATTTTTACAATAAAATCATATACCCCATTTGGTAAATTACGTTGGAATCACGTTATTTCCATATTCACCATATCAGTTTTTCAAGTTAAAGTAGTTGAATTACCATTTTTTGTTTTTTTCAAAGCCCATTCATAATGATAACGCTCATCAAATTCAGCGAATCAAGACCGAGAAAAATTCACATTTTGCTGACCATTATAGTTGACATTTTGCATTGGGGCAATAATACTAAGATATGAAGGAATTTTCACTGCAAAACGAAGTGATTCAGCAGGAATTAATGGTTGATCCAAGCTATCAAGCATAGTTACTTGGAACAAATATTCTCAACCAGACAAATTAATATCAGGTATTGAATAAAATCATGCATCATTTTTATTTACATAACCTGATACTAAAAGTTGCTGAGTATTCAGATTTTTCAGCTCATATCTATACCTAGCAATTAAAGGAGAACCTCATCAATTCCAGGTAAATTCAATTGGAACAGTCTTAGTATAATTTCATGAATAAGTAATCGCAAGTGGAGATGTAATTTCTATATTCGCTCACGCACTAGCATTTACAGTAAAATCTGTAGATGATGTTACTGACCTAAAAATTGTTCCATCATAATAATTCATTGTAACCTCAAAAACATATTCACCATCATATAAATTTGACAAAGAAAACGAAGTACCATTCGTAGAATTTCCCGTTGAAAATCAATTTGGTCATGTAACAGTATATTCATAACCACTTAGTGTATACGGAGTAAATCATTCCCAACTAAATAACAATGTTGAAGAAGAATAACTTTCATTTGCAGGAGATATGATATCTAATGTAGTAGGCACATAAACAGAAAATTCAGTTGTATCTGAAGCAATTGGTATATCACTATTACTTTTATACATATTTACCTCAAAACTATAGACTCAACTTCATAAATCATATTCAAACTGTCTATAATGTGACTCATTGACAAAAACATCTCATCAAGTAAGTTCTCCAGAATTATCAGATAAAATATAATGATATCTATTAAATAAAGTAGCTCATCAATCCCATAAAAATGAAACACTTACATCTGATTCCCCTTTAGTTAAAGAAATAGCCGTTCAACTGATTGGTGATAAAATACTAACATAAGGTATCTCACTAGCTCTCATTTGAAAATTTTTTGTTCCTGTTGCTGTTTTTTCATTTCAATAAAAATCAGAATAATGCACTATAACCTCTAATGAATACTCTCCATCCTCCAAATCTTCTAATTCAAATCAAGTATTATAAACAAGATATCCCGCCGTCCCAGTCAAAAATCAACTTGGTCATGTTAACGTATATTCAAAACCAGAAAAGCTATAATAAAATGAGGGGAACGTATAATTTCGTTCAAATGGAACTACCTTCGTAGACACTTCATCATTTGGACTAACAATATTAACAATTACTGGATCATCAACAATTTTTATTTTAAAATTTCTTACTCATGTTTTTAAATAACTTCAATCTTCACTTACAAGATGAACTATTAACTCATAGTCATCACTCAAATCTCCTCATCATAAAACATTTCTAATATCATCACCTATACTCAAATTTACACAATCAGTATATGAACAATCATGAGCAGCTTCAAGTGGAATAAATCATCATAGTAATTCATCAACTCACTTTTTGAGAACATAGTCATATCAAGTAATAAGACTTCTAGGGAAAGTTCACCTCCTTCACCGTTCTCACTCAAAATTCAAATCATTAAAAATTTGATTAGATTGTGGTTTCAAAATTACCAAATCTTCATCCCCATAACTAACCGTAAAATCAACAGAATCACAGACAATTGTCATATTCATACACACTTCAAATGTATAATCTCACGGCATAAGAGGGGTATCTATCTCTACTTCAGCTTCAGTACCATTACGTTCATCTACTCAATGAAGCCAAGTAAAAGTTGTTCATCCCTGCTGATACTCTTGTCAATCTTTAAGAATTTTATAATCATAAACTATATTACCATCGCTTGATAAATTTGAATCACTGAATGTATAACCGAACCACCTAAAATTATAGCTAGTTTTACCACTAAATAAGTATGATGTATTTTCATAAAACGTTGAATCCTTATTATCTATTTCCGTTATTTTAATAAAATTTATATTATTATTTGAAAGATCAATTATTTTTGAATCAGAACCCGTTGAAGGAAATTTTACACTTGGAGATAATATTATAGTATAATTTTTGCGTCTATCTCGAACATTTTGAGGTATTTTTGTTAAAAAATTATAATTGAGGAATAAAAATTCTACTCTATCAGAAATATTACCTGTAAAAACTGTTAGACCATCATTTTCCAAATGTATACTAACAGGACTAATACCCGATAATAAACTTACATCAAATGAAGCTAATGTATTATTATCTAAAAAGATATTGAGAATTTTTGTTATTCATCAAAAATTAACTATATTCGTAACATTTCAATTACTTAGACTAAGATTTTCGAAAGTCCTAGATTTACCATCATAGATAACAGTATGTGGTCATGGATTACTTCCATAATCATGTGAACATACCAATGCAGGGAATCCAACATTACTATCAATCTCACAATTTGAATTACTTGTTGATAATATTTCATCTTCACAACCATCCTCTCCATAACACCAATTAATAGAAGTTCAATTAACACTCTGGGGGATTGCTATTCTTGTTGTAGTTCCTTCAACAATATAAGTCATAGCATCAGCACTTCACAACAATAATCAGCTCATAACTAAACAAGAAAACAAAACAAATAGTGACTTTTTTTTCATGATTTCTAGTTATCTAAAATAAATCAAAAAATTCATTTTCAAGACTAAAAATTCTAATACATTTTTCCATATGAAATTATAAAATTTATTTGACAAATATCAGAAATAAACAAAAAAAATCAGAAGTTGAACATTCAACAAATTTTGTTATTGCATTCAAATCAACGGATTACGATCTCTAATATAATATTTTATTTCAGATATTGTAGAAAACTTTTTCTGTACTGTCAAATCATCAGAAAAATAATATCAGTTTTCAAAAGAAATAAAATAAACTTTTCAATTTGGAGAAATATAATATCAATTATTTGAAGACTTATCTCTATAAATCGTTGTTATCCATCATGAATTTACAGGACATCAATCTTTTTGAGGATTTTTCGAATCAATATATCTCTTAAGATACTCCTTATTAACAAAAAATTCTTTCTTCTTCAAATCAGGCGAAGTAAAAACTCATAAATCTACATTATACTGTATTCTATATTCTTTACAGCTCCTAGATTTATATATTTCATCACTAACACCTTTAAGATTATTTTTATTTCGTTCAATGTCATTATTTATATCTGAACTAACTCAAGAATCATTTCACAACAATTGACTAATAAGTTTATCTATATCATCCGTCTCCGTTGTATTTACTTGATTACTAACAGCAGAATTATTACTTGATTTTGTATTCGATGATGAAGTAACATTTACTGAAATATAATTAGAATATCATTGTTCATCCTCTGCATAAATTCTATATACTCATTCCTTTTTAAATTCCATCAAATCACTTAATATTTTTTTTCATTTATCAGATGATTTCATATTATAATAACCATTTTCCCATATACTAGAATAATCTGAAAAATATGTAGATGATGTATTTGAAATTTTTGTTCGATTACCAGAACTATCCTTATATTTTGCATATAATTTTATTTTACCACTATAATCACCCTCAGTTTTTATAGTTATACTTATTGGCTTATTAGTATAAGGATAATTATCGTTTGCAGATAGAGATAATTCTGAATTGCTGTTACTTTCACTATCGTTTCAATTATCATCACTAACATTTATTTGGACATAAGTCTCATTATCATCAGCATCTTCTATGTAAATTCTATAATAACCACTTTTCTTGAATTTAACTAAATTTTTCAATACAGCCTCACCATCATCAGAAGAAGTCATTTTATAGTAACCATCAGACCATTCATCAGAATAATCAGAAACATAAACACTAGAAGTTCTAGATATATTAGACCAAGATGAAGAACTACTAAATCTATATTGGAATTTAGAAAAATTAATTTTATCAGTATAATCATCATCAGTTTCAATTGTTAATTTAATCCAATCGTAAATATCTGGACTAGATGGAGATAGATAAACCTCTAAATTGTCATTAGAAGATGAGGAATTAGAAGCTTCAACATTAATTTGAACATAATCTTCATTACCATCAGCATCTTCAACATAAATCCTATAATATCAAGTTTTTTTGAACTTAACTAAATTCTTCAAAGTAGCCTCACCATCATCAGAAGAAGTCATTCTATAATAACCATCAGCCCAGTCACTAGAATAATCCGAGACATAAGTACTAGAAGTTCTAGAAATAGAATTCCAACTAGAAGATGAAGAAGACCTATATTGAAATTTAGAGAAGCCAATCTTTCATGTATAGTCATCATCTGTGGTTATAGTCAGATTTATAAATTGATCTGTAGTAGGAGATTTTCTGTTTGTAGTTAGCTCTAACGTTTCGTTCATATTATCTGTGTCATCTGAATCACTGCTAGAGTTTGTTACATTTATTTCTACATATTTCGTTTCAGATCAATCTTCATCTTCCACGTAAATTCTATATTTTCCAGCAATTGCAAATTTTATAAAATTTGAGAAAGTTTTTGTTCACCTTTCTGATGAAGTCATAGTATAACTTGAATTCACATAACTTGAATAACTAGAAATGTATTTAGAAGTTTTCTCAATATTGATTCGTCCTTGTGAAGATGTGAAATATTGTATATTTGTAAAATTAATTTTTCATGTATATTTACTATTGGTATTTATAGTTAGTTCTATTCGTTCATTTACTTTAGCATTGGAGTCAGCGTAGATTTTTAGATTACTAGCAATAGTTTCAGTTCCAGAAGAATCTCATCATCAGCTTCATCATCAATCTGAATTTGGATTTTTTGTATATGTAACAGTTATGGTTGTATCTTTAGACAGCATGGTTCAGCTTACCATTGTCTGATCTGCTGTGTATCAATCAATTTGTGGTGATATTATGGAATAAAAATCTCATTCATATAGTACTTGAGTTTCTGTAGGTTTTGCAACGAATCATCATTCATATTGATAATTGATAGTTAGGGTATATGTTTTAGATGTACTTAAAGAACTTAGATCAATTGGTTCATCTTTAAAACAACGAATCGGCATACCTATCATTTCTTCTGAAATGTATGTACCAAAACCACCATCATTATCAAAGGCTAATCTTCTGGGATAATTATCAAAAGAAGATGATCGATAATATCAATTTACACTCGAATCATTTAGGAAATAATAGTTTAAAATTCATATACTTCATTCTCCGCCAAGATATCATGCATAATATGGAAATTTAAAATCATCAAAAATATCAAATCAATTTGAACCCTCAATTTTTTCTACTTTAACTTCTCATCATTCTCAATAAGATATTTTATCTTTAACAATATCATCTTTAATATTAATTCGTACATTGATTAATTTATTAAATTCTCATTCACTAGGTATATGATATCAAATAGGGCATGGTCACTGTCTTTTCGTTTTATCTTTTCAATAGTTTCGCATATTATTTTTATTATCATATTCTCATCATCGAAGTTTAGCTCTTTGCTCTATACTTCAATTATATTGTCAATATACTGTCCAATATCTTCATCTTTTTGCATCTAGATAATATTCCCTATTTCAATAAAATATTTGATTATCCGTTCATTCTGCTCATTGTGCTTCTGCTTGAACTCTAAATTTTTTAGAATAATAATCGTTTTCCAAATATTCGTGAGACCAATCAATAGGATCAAATGATAAATAATAATCCAAATTAAAATATCATTTCCATCAATTTGTATGTAGTCAAATAGGTTCACTGTTACAATTTTCACCAGTATAACCTCATTGAGTATAATAGTTTTCTAATGGAAATCAGTAATTATTTCATCGCTGATAGTAATATCAGTGAGAACAATAGCTTTTTGGATTATTTGAAGTAGCTCAGAGATTTCTGTCGAGCATCGTTATAGTATTTTCTCCATCTGAAATAGTTATTGTTCATGCTTCAAAATTATTTCATTCAGTATCCTCATAATTTATTATATTCGTTTCATCGTAAAAAATTCATGAGCCTATTCGATTACCGTTTGTTGATGGATATAAAAAAATCAATCATATGCTATAGATAATTATGCAAAATGTAATTTTTAGTAAGTAGTTTTTAACTCTAACCTTTCCACTCATTTGGTAAATTATTATCATAATTTAAACTTACTGCGAAAGGGTAATGAAAAGATGTTATTTTTCCATCATAAATTTTTTAATAGATTGACAAATTTAATAAAACATTAAATATAATCCCAAAATAAATCCTTGTTTTTTAATTTGTTTGAAAATAATTCTTTAATCACTCAGATTTCTCTATTTGAGCAAGTTCGGAGTTGATGTTCATTTTTCTCTAAATTATTTATAAAAGAAAAATCAGAATCGTTTTGATATTTCTTGATGAGAACATTGTAATCTCATTGGTTGAATATAAGTGGTGCAATCGCAATGGAAGCAATTTTATTAATATTTATTTTATCGATAACTTCATCCAAAAATTCTGAATAAATTTGCTGAAAATTTTCAACTGGTAGGAGAGGGAGAAATCTCATTCATACTCTAAATTTTTTTTCTAATAACTGGTTAATTGATTGAATCTTTTCGTCAAGTGTAGCTGTTCAGAGTTCGTATTTCTGGGCAACTATGCGAGGAGAAAGTGAAAATGCAATTTCCATTTTTTGAGTAGGAGAGTTTCAGTTTAAATTTTTAGCGTAATCGAGTAGTGAAGTGGTATTTACAGATTTTGTTCTGGTTTCAATTAGGACGTTATCAGGTAGAGATTCACAGAATGGTAAAAAGTTTTCATGGAAATGAGATATATTTTCAGTAGCAAGTAAGTCTGCATAATTACTGGCATAAAATGTAATCTGACCATCAAATCATGATTGTCTAAGTTTCTGAATCTGATTTATTATTTCCTTTTGCATATCTTCATAATTTAGGAAGAATACAGGAAAACGATTTCTAAAAGTTCCTTGAAGATAACAATATTTACAGTTGAAAAAACAGTTTAAGCTTGGTTTGAAAAAAAATGATTTTCATGGAAATCAGTAATTTTCTGGAGTTGGGAGAATAGCTATATGTTCTTGTTTGGCGAGAATAATTAGTGGTTCAGTTTTGTAATTTCATATTTTAATATCAAAAAGATTTTTATAATGCTGAATTTCGATTTTTTCAGAATTTTTAAATTGCTCAAAAATCTGATGAGTGAGAGGTAAGTTTTTGATTTTTGATTCGTAGTAGATTAGCATTTTGTATTCTATATATTATATAGATTGAAGTGTATTTATTGATTGGAATTTTTCAAGGATATAATAAAAAAAAGCCCCGCGTTATCACAACGGGGGGGACTCAATTAAGGAATACTTCCTAAACAACAGTGTGCAACAATAATGATTTTCCGAAACAGTTGCACCATTTGATTATACATAAATGTTCGCAAATTTCAATGTTATTATTTATAAAATTATTCAATCTGATTGTATTTTTTTAATTTACTTGCTTTTAGGAAATGGAACCGTATTTTAAATCAGTATTTTTATTTTTATTATTCTTTAATTATGGCTTATCAAATTACGAAATTACACGCGAGAGAAGTCCTTGATTCTAGAGGAAATCCAACAGTGGAAGCTGAAATCACTTTGTCAGAT
>OCVV010846960.1_pt1 | contig 19532 bp, 12 predicted proteins | sample 1539721 | NCBI WGS metagenome assembly OCVV01 (sample SAMN02144230, study PRJEB22623) | gut metagenome | biome: sheep rumen | host: Ovis aries | place: New Zealand
TTACACACATCGGATTAATTACATCCGATGTGTGTAATTTTTAAGGGTGTCCCCATTTTTACGTAATTTTTAAGGGTGTCCCCATTTTTACGTAATTTTTAAGGGTGTCCCCTAATTTTTCAAGCGTGTCCAATTTTCCTTTAGTGTGAACGAGGTTTCCAAGGAACCCATTCATCATCTTCATCGACATCTCTCTCTTTATCCGTATCAATATCTTTTTCTTTGTTTTCGCTAGCAACATCATCAATAATATCTTCCAATTCACTCTTAGTAATTTCATCAACATTATCTAATGCAGCAAGCTTTTTGTAAACATTCGATTTGTCACTTTCTGAAATAACTTCTTCCTCTATTTTATTATCAATAATTTCTTCAATCTGCTCTTTATTTAATTTACCTTCATTTATTTCATCAGTAGAAATATTATTTTCCTTTTTTATAACATTCATATCATCATTAATATGATCGAAACTTTTTATATTTTGGTTATTATCGTCTAAGTTTGTACGAATTTTAATTCCTTCAACATCACCGTCTTTATCTAAATCGCCTTTGTCTGAATTTTCTAAATCACCCTCACGATTTTTGGCAGATAATCTAGCTTCTATTTCACCTGTTTTTAATTGCATAAAATTAATCTCAACTCTGTCACCAAATCTATTTAAATATGTTACTTCTGTTCCTCTTCCAATTTCTGTTTCTTCTCTATTTTTTTCGATTGTATCTAATTTACCAATCTTATTTTCTTTCGAAATTAATTCTTGAATTTTATCATATTTTTGTTCTTCTGGATTCCAAGCCATCATTTGGAATTTACCATCTTTATTTACAAAATATGTATCATAAATATTATATTCGTTTGGATTTATCATATCTGCAACAAATTCAAAATCTGTTACTTTAACGTTATTATATGATTTTAATTCTTTTTTAGTAAGTGATTCTTCTTTTTTATCTTTTTCATTGTTTCCTTGTTGTTTTGCTGCTGGTTGACTTTTTATATTCTTAGATTTTTCATCATTTTTTTCTTTTTCATTCATTAGTTTATGTTCAATATTTTCTTGCCCTTGCTCTTCATTGCTACGTTGTTTTTTCTTTTGGTCCTGTTCTAAAAGCCTTTGTTTTATATCAATCTTTAATTGTTCTTTATCAAATCCAAGGTAATCATACATTTTTCCCATACGTTTTCTTAAATTTTCTTTATACTCGTGCTCAAATATAAATATTTTTTCATCATTAACTAAACCAATCCTATTATCTTCTTTATCTAATATCTCGAACTCTGGTCCATTTTTTCCAATAGCTACCGGTCTAACTTTTACACCTGTTTCACGAAAAATAGGAGTTTTATCATCTTTTACTAATACAAATTCATCCAACATCTTATAATTTTTCTTTTTTTCTTCTCTCATATAAAATCACCTCATATATTTATGAAATTATTTTCCAAAAATCTTTAATAATAATGCCATTCTTACCCACATTCCATTATGAGCTTGTTCAAAATATTTTGCCCTTTTATCATCATCAATATCTGTAGATATTTCATCAACTCTTGGCAATGGGTGCATTACTATGGTATCCTCAGAAAAATGATTTAATATTTCTTTATTAATAATAAATTCTTCTTTTCCTAAATCCTCCTCACATCTTTCAGCTTGAATTCTTGTATGATACATTACATCAACGTCTTTAGGAATATCTGAAAAACTATTACATCTGAAATATTTATTACCACTATCTTCTATTATTTTAACATATTTATCTGGTAATGCCAAGTTTTCCTTTGATAAAGAATAAAATTCTATATTATCATATAATCCGAATAATTTTATCAATGAATGTATTGTTCTTCCATTTATTAAATCACCTAAAATTGCTATTTTTAAATTATCAAGTCTTCCTTTCTCTCTTCTGATTGTATATGCATCTAATAAACTCTGAGTTGGATGTTCTCCTTTTCCGCTTCCAGCATTGATTACAGGAACTGTTGCCACTTTTTGAGCTCTTTCTGCAGCATCATTAAATGAATGTCTCATTATTATCGCATCTGTATATCCGGTTACTACTTTAATTGTATCTTCTAAACTCTCACCTTTTGTTGACGATGAATTACTTTTTCCATTTTCAGTTGAAACTAATTTTGCTCCTAATCTTACGATTGCAGTTTCAAATGATAATCTTGTTCTTGTACTTGGCTCAAAAAAAAGAGTAGTAACGACTTTTCCATTTAAAGCATTCATATACTTTTCTGGATTAGCCTTTACTACATCTGCTAGATCAAATATTTCTTTTAAATTTTCTTTTGTGAATTGCTCACAGCTTATTAAGTTTTTCATATAATAACCTCCTGTTTTGTCTTTCGACATTTTAGGACATTATATAAATATTATCTGTTTGTGTCAATATATTTTTAATTAGCCGCAAAAATTAAAAATATATTAACATTCCGTGCGTTTGCTGGCGTTTAGGTTTGATATAAAGACTTTGGGTGGGAGCGCCAAACTGCGCACTTTACTTCATGTTAATATATTTTTATTTTTTGCTACTCTACAAGATGTGGTTTATATTAGATATTTTGATGTGTTGGCTTTGCTAATGCGTCGCTTTTTCTGACAACCTTTCCGAATTTTATTTGATTTGCGAGTTTTTGGATTTCCATTAATAGTATTGGTGTTAAAGATATTCCTATGGTGTATAGCCATTGTGTTAACGTTAGATTGGTTAGTTTAAATATTTCTGCAAATTGTGGAACAATAACTACTATTGTTTGCAAGATTGTTCCGCCCAAAAATGCAAATACCAAATATTTATTTTGAAAAATTCCAACTTTAAATAACGATTCTTCTGTTCGTATATTAAAACTATGAACTAGCTCTAGCATTCCTAACGATACAAACGCCATTGTTCTTCCTACTTCTAGGTTATATAAACTTTTTCCTATTGTAAATGCTAATAAATTTAATATTCCTATCATAGACCCTTCTACTATTATTCGCCCCCATAATCCATCTGCAAATAAGCTTTTTTTAGGATTTCTCGGCTTTTCTTCCATAATGTTTTTATCTGGATTTTCCAAACCTAGGGCTATTGCTGGAAGTGAATCTGTAATTAAATTGATCCACAATAATTGGATAGCTAATAATGGTGATTTCATTCCTATTAATAATCCTAAAAATATTGTAACTATCTCCCCTACATTTGTTGATATTAAAAAGTGAATTGCTTTTTTTATGTTATTAAATATTGTTCTTCCATATTTTACGGCCTCCACAATTGTTACAAAGTTGTCATCTGTTAACACCATGTCTGCAGCGTTTTTTGCAACGTCTGTTCCGTTTAGCCCCATAGCAATTCCTATGTCTGCATTTTTAAGTGCTGGCGCATCATTCACACCATCTCCTGTCATTGCAACAACAGCGCCTGTTCCTTGGAACGCTTTCACTATTTCAACTTTATGCTCTGGCGTAACCCTTGCAAATACAGAATATTTCATCACATTCTTTTTAAATTCAGCCTTTGGAAGTCTATCCAATTCGGCCCCGGTTATTGATAAATCATTTTTATTTAATATTCCCAATTCTGTCGCAATCGCATTAGCTGTTGTAATGTGGTCACCTGTAATCATTACTGTTTTTATTCCAGCTCTTTTACATGTTGCAATTGCTTCTTTTACACCTTCCCTTGGAGGATCTATCATTCCAATTAGCCCTGTAAAAATTAAATCATTTTCTATGTAATTGCTCTCTATTTTACTTGGCAAAACATCTACATCTTTATAACCAACAGCTATAACTCTTAATGCTTTTTTTGCCATATTTTCATTTTGCTGCTCAATTAAATTTATAATTGACATTCCCAAACTTGAAATTTTATTATTTAAATAATATTTACTACATCTTTTTATTAAAACATCCGGTGCACCTTTTGTTATTATTCTATATTTGTTTCCTACCTTATGTATTGTTGTCATCATTTTTCTTGATGAATCAAATGGTATGTCATTTATTCTTTCAAATTGATTATATAAACTTTTCTTCGTTTTTCCTAATTTATAACATTCTTCAACTATTGCAATTTCAGTCGGATCACCTGATATATTTGCTTTTCCATCATCATACGTCACATCAACATCTGTACACATTGTTGCAAGTTCTATCGTAAGATTTGAGTTTGAACCAACACCACTTCCTAAATTTGGACTTAATATTTGAACAACTTGCATCTTGTTTTGAGTTAAAGTTCCTGTTTTATCAGAACAAATCACACTACTACTTCCCAATGTTTCAACTGCCGGAAGCTTCCTAATTATACTATTTTTCTTAGCCATTATTGTGACCCCTATTGATAAAACAATAGTCACGATTGCTGGTAAGCCTTCTGGAATAGCTGCAACAGCAAGGCCAACAGATGTCATAAACATTTCGATAGGAGGAATTTTCTTCAATATTCCCATAAAGAAAATTAATGCACATATCCCCAAACACGCTAATCCTAACGTTTTTCCGACTTCGCCCAATTTTCTTTGAATTGGAGTTTCTGGAGATTCATTTGTAATAATCATTTTAGCAATTTTTCCTACTTTAGTATTCATACCCGTTTCTGTAATAACAGCTTCACCATGTCCATTTACAATAACAGTTGTAGCAAAAACCATATTAACGCAATCACCAATTCCAATTTTTTCATCCAGCAGCACTGATGCATTCTTCTCAACCGGAACAATTTCTCCAGTCAAGCTAGATTCTTCAGCCTTCAAATTAAAACTGCTAATTAATCTACAATCAGCAGGAACAAAATTTCCTGCCTCCAAAATAACAATATCACCTGGCACTAATTCACTGCTCTTAACTTGTCTAATTCTTCCTTCCCTTCTAACCTTCACTATAGGAGCTGTCATTTTTTGTAATGCTTCCAAAGACTTTTCGGCTTTAGCCTCTTGAACTATTCCCATAATTGCATTAAAAACTACAATAGCTATTATTATAATTGAATCAAGATAATCATTTGAACCCTGAACTCTTTCAATAACGGCAGACACAATAGACGCAATTATTAGAATAATTATCATAAAATCGTTAAACTGCTTAAAAAATTTAACAATTAAATTCTCTTTAGGTTTATCATCTAATTTATTTTCACCATATTCTTTGAAACGCTTGTCCACCTCCTCATTTGTCAAGCCATATTGATAATTAGTCTTCAGCTTTTGCTTAACTTCACTAAGATTTAAACTCTGCCACATAAAAAAATCCTCCTTTGTATAACCTCTATTAATATTTATGCAGCTTGTCTAAAATTTATGAATAAAAATGGAGACGATTTCTTCTTTTAAGAATCGTCCCCTACTTCAAAAATTAAATATTTTTAATTTCCTTTTTATTAAATGCAAGCCATCCTGCAACAACCATAATTCCCCAATAACAAATGCACACACCAATTGCAAATCCTAAGCTTGTGAATTCAAATTGAGGTAATCTTCCAAATAAGAATTGTGAGAAATCCCAGTTTAACGTTGGGAAAATTGCTAATTGCTTAATTGGATGCATTGTTAATAACGAACTAACAATGTTTCCGCCAATATTTCCTATTATTGGCAAAACTATTGCTAATACTGTATTTCCAAAAATACAGCTTATTGCAAATGCCAATGTTCCAAGTAAAATATATATTGGTAGCTTAGATAATGCTAATAATCCTAAATATTTGAATAGATTATATGTTTCCAATGAATTTGTATTAAAATTATAAACTACAGCTGGAATAGATAATGAATCAAATCCAAATATTATTCCTCCAATTATAATTTGCATTAACACTGTAACTACAAAGATAAATAAAATCATCATTAATGAAACTATATATTTAGCTAATAGTATTTTCCATCTTTTATATGGCTTTACTAAGAGCATTTTTATTGTTCCCTTTTCAATTTCTGAACTTACAATTCCACCTGCAATCATAACAACAAAAATCACTAAGAAAATTGAATATTCATCAAACATATTTAATAATACGCCTCTTACTGAACTGTAATTTTTTATATCTTGTCTATTTTCTATAATATATTTATCAATTTCATTATTTTCTAATGCTTCTTGTTGACCACGTTTTTCTTGATAGCTTAAACTTTTATCTTTATAATCATATTCAACTCCTGCTGCACGAATTCTATTTTCAATTGCATCATTCATAAAATTTTGACCATACGGAATATCTTTTTCAATTCTCATTTTAGTCAATTCTAGTTTTGTTTCTAACATTTCAATTGTATCATTTAAGCCTTCAACATTGCTCTCATTTTCTATCATCTGTTTTTGAGCCTTAGCCGCAGATAGTTCTTCTTCTATTTGCGCAATTTCTTCTTGAACATATTGTTTCCAATCACTATTTTTTAATTTATTTAATTCTCTATTATACACTTCTTCCGGATTTTCTGTTATTCCCTCTTTATCTGCATTTGTGCCATATTTATATACATTTATATTAAATAAATATCCTTGAAAATCCCTATTTATAATATACATTTGCCATGAGTTTTTATCAAATTTTTTCGTCAACTCATAAAATTCTACATCTGTTTTTAGTTGTATATAATTTTCTCGGTCAGACTGTGGATTTATATTATTTAACTCTTCCCTCGCATAATTTATATATTCTTCACTTGTATTATAATTATTCATGTTCATGGCAGATATCATATACTTATATATGAAATTTGTTAAAACAATAAATAATGCCAATATAATTAAAACTATATATGTACTTTTCTTTCTAAAAATTTTAATTAATTCATTTTTAATTAAACTACCCAATTACATTACCCCCTGTTCTTTTTAAGAAAGCATCCTCAAGTGATACTTTTTCTTCTCTAATTTCATAAATTTTGATATTCTTTTCAACTAGTTTATTAACAAACTCCGGAACATCATCCTTTTTAGCAGACAATGTAAATTTATTTTCATCAATAATTGTTACGTTCTCATTGACATCTAATAATTTTGTATCATTAATCTCAATAGTATAAATCTTTTCATCTCCATTTGATTTAGATTTTAAATCATCCATTGATGTATTTTCAATTATCTTTCCATTTTTTATAATACATACTTTAGTACAGAAGCTTTCAAGTTCAGCTAAATTATGACTAGAAATGAATATTGCCATTTTCTGTTCTTTAGCAAGCTTAACCAAAAACTCCCTTAAATCTTTTATTCCCTCTGGATCAAGTCCATTTGTTGGCTCATCCAGAATCAATAAATTTGGTCTATTTATAATAGCCTGAGCTATTCCTAATCTTTGTCTCATACCTAAAGAATATTTTGAAACCTTATCATTTATCCTATTTTCTAAACCAACTAATTTTACAACTTCATCAATTCTCTTTTCATCAATATTTTTGTACATATTAGCAACTAACTGCAAATTTTTTCTCCCAGAAAGATACATGTAAAAATCAGGATTTTCAACTATTGCTCCAACTTTTTCAATAGCCTTTACAAAATCTTTTTTCACATCAACCCCATTAATCTCTACAGTTCCTCCTGTAATACTTTGAAGCCCCAAAACAAGCTTAATAGTGGTTGTTTTTCCTGCACCATTTGGTCCAATAAAGCCTAATATTTCCCCTTCATTAAGCTCAAATGATACATTATCTAAAATTTGTTTTTTCTTAATCACTTTGTTAAGATTATCACATTTTAAAATTGTTTTACTCATATTCTAAAACCTCCTTTAGTAATACATTCATTATATTATCATTACTTTTTAATTTTGTCGACATTAAAATTTACTATTTAATTGAAACATGATATAATCAATGTACATTAATAATAGGGAGAAAAAAATATGAAAAAATTAAAAATATTTATAATTTTATATTTAATAATAGCAGCAATCACAGTAATTACAATTATAATCTACAAAAATAGCCCAATAATATCTGAATATATCAATAACGAACCTGTTATAGAAAACAAAATCTCATTAAAAGCAAAAGAAATCCATGATTACATGCGAGAAAACAATTACGGATATTGCACCTATGACAACAGATGCAACCACGAAGGAAGCTGCGGTCTAAACGCAACTTTTGAACTTTCAAAAAACAACTACCACAACACATGCTGTGCAACATACGTATCATGGGTCCTACAAGAAACAGGATATCTAACCAAGCAAGAACACATTGATAACAACCTAAATGGAGCAAACAACCTAATAAACTACCTTACCAAAAAAGGCTGGAAAGAAATAAACAAAAAAGACATCCAACCTGGAGACATCCTATGCTATAATGGTCACATTGCAATCTACGGAGGCCGAGGCAAACAATACGACGCTGGAAACAAAAAAATGCTAGAAACCGAAGCCCCATGCAAACTAGTCTGGGGAATGAACACGAAAAAAATCCTCAGAGCTCCAGATCTATAAAAAACCATAACACTCTATATTTCTCACATCCCAATTTTTTCCAACCACACCTCCATAGAGTAGTAAAAAGTTATTGAGAAGTAAAAAGTCGAAAAAAACGCAAAAAGGGTCGCCAAGCGAAATATATTAACTTGCAGTGGAGTGCGCAGTTTGGCGCCCCCACCTAACGTCTTCATCCCAAACCCCGCACGCCAGCAAACGAACGGAAGGTTAATATATTTCACTTGTCGACCCTTTTTGCGCTTTTTTCGATTTTTTACTTCTCAATAACTTTTTACGGCTCCGTGCAAAAGGACCTACACACAGCCTACCCCATCTTAATAGACAATAACTTACTAATACCATTTTCCTCCATAGTAATACCATAAACCGTATCAGCAGCCTCCATAGTACCCTTTCTATGAGTAATAACAAGGAACTGTGTCTCATCACTAAACTTCTTCAAATAATCCGCATATCTATACACGTTAACATCATCCAAAGCAGCCTCAATCTCATCCAAAATACAGAATGGAGCAGGATTAATCTTAAGAATAGCAAACAACAACGCAATAGCTGTAAACGCCTTCTCTCCACCTGACAAAAGCATCATATTTTGAAGCTTTTTACCAGTAGGTTGAACTCTAATATCAATACCACATTCAAGAATATTTTCCTCATCTTCCAAAACAAGCTCAGCTTTTCCTCCTCCAAATAACTCTTGGAAAACCTCATTAAAGTTTTTATTAATTAACGCAAATTTCTCTGCAAACTGAACCTTCATAGTTTTAGTCATTTCAGTAATAACATTTCTCAATTTAGCTTGCGTATTTTCCAAATCTAAACGTTGTTCGCTCATAAAGTCATATCTCTCTTTAGCCTTTTTATATTCTTCAATAGAATCAATATTGATACTTCCCAAGTCACGAATCTTATTACGCAATTTATTAACTTCTTTTTGAGTACTTTGAACATTACTTGGCTTCTCGTAATTTTCACAATTATTTGGAGTCATCTCATATTCTTCCCATAAGCTATCTACAACTTGCTTCAAATCTTGCTCAAACTTAGTTTTCTTAACATCAATTTTAACTAATTGCTCTTTTAAGCCTTCAATAACTGAAAATTGTTCTGTTATCTCTTTCTCTGTTTTTTCTAATTTATTATTATTCTCAATTCTTGAAGCTTTCAATTCTTCAACTTTACCAGTGCTATTTGCAACTTCAGATTTAACCTTTTCTATTTCATTATTATAGTTAACAATATTATTTTCCAATTCTGAATTTTCAGTAGTAATTTCACCAATTTGTTTTTCTTTATTTTCAATACTTGTATTATTATTTTTAATATCAAGTTCGATTCTTTCAACCATTTCATCAATAGAAGTTCCACTTTCATCAAAAGATGATACTGAAATTCTTAAATTTGTTATATCAAAATTCAAATCATCAATATATTTTTGATTATCCTTATTTAATAAAGCAAATTCTTCAATAACACTATTTAACTTAGTATTTTCTTTATCAATTTCCTCTATAATTGAGAATTTCTCCTCTTTTTCTTTTAGAATTTGAGCCTTTTGATTTTTTATATTTTCGCTTTCTTGTTTTAGTTTTTCAAGTCTTGTTGACACTTTGTCAATAGCCTCTTCAATTGATAAAATCTTTTGTTTTTCTGTTGCATAAACAATGTTTATTTCATTTAACTTATTGTCCAACTCTTCTGATTTTTCTATAACATCTGAAATTGAATTTTCATATTTTTCTTTATTACTAATAACCTCTTCTAATTTTGTTTTTAAAGATTTTATTTCCATTTCAAGTTTTTCAATCTCATTGCTTCTACCTAAAATATTAACTGTTTTTGTAGCAACAGATCCTCCTGTAATTGCCCCAGAATTACTAATAATATCACCTTTTAAAGTAACAATTCTAAATCCATAATTATTATTTTTTGCAACTTGAATTCCTGTATCCATATCATTAACTACAACTGTTCTTCCAAGCAAATTGCTAATAATTTGCTCATACTTTTTATCACATTTTACAAGGTCTGAAGCAATACCAATTAATCCATTATAATTACCTTTAACTTTGTCTATTCTACTACCTTTTACAGATGAAATTGGTAAAAATGAAGCTCTACCTAAATTATTTTTACGTAAATGTTCAACTAATTTCTTAGCAGTTTGTTCATTATCTGTAACTATATTTTGAAGTATTCCTCCTAAGGCCATTTCAATTGCTGTTTGATATTTACCATCAACAGAAATAAGATTTGCCAAAACACCTTCCACACCAGCTTTTAAAGCAGAATCTTTGTCACAGTCTAATAACAATGATTTAACACTTTTGGTATATCCTTCTTTTTCCTTCTCAGTTTCAACTAAAAATTTATACCTTGAATCTTTCATTCTAATATCATAATTAATTTGATTTATTTCATCTTCAAAAACTCTAATTTTGTTAGTTGCTTCTTCTCTTTCTTTGGCAATTTTCTCAATTTCAGCTAGAACCTTGTTTTTTTGTCCTTCAATATCAAAATACCCTTTAGAAATTTCCTGTTTATCGCTTCTTGAACCATCTAATTCAGAAATTGTTTCGCTAATTTCTGTTTTTAATGCTTTCTCTCTTTTTTCATAATTTTCAAAATTAGCTTCTAATGTACTAATTTCATTTCCAATTTCATATTTTCTATCAGTATTCTTTTCAACTTTTTGCTTTTGCCCTTCAATTTCCAATTCTTTAGAAGATAATTTTTCAGTTAATCTAGCTAATTCGGCTTCTTTCTCTTTTAACTCATTTTCAAATTTTTCTTTATTCGTAAAAATATTATTTTTCTTTTCGATTTTTTGTTTTTTCTCATCTTCTAATTCAGCAATTCTTAATTTAACTTCTTCAATTTCATTAGTTAATCTTTCAGTATTTGCCTTATTATTAGAAATTCTCTCGTTTGCTATACCTATTTCAGAATTTAATTTTTCAATTTTATTTGTACTTTCAAAACTTAAATTTTGAACTTGTTCAATTTCAGCAGTTATTTTATCTATTTCTGCCTTCAACTCTTCTTTTGATTTTTGCATATTTTCAAGCTTGCCAGCTTCATCATCTCTTTGAGAAATCATTATATCTTCGTCTTTAACAATTTGTTCTAATTTTTCTTTATAATTATCTATATTATATAAAAACAATCCAACCTCAATGTTTTTCAATTCTTCTCTTAAATCTAAAAATTGTCTTGCTTTTTCTGATTGAATTCTCAAAGGATCTAAATTAGCTTCAATTTCAGATAAAATATCATTAATTCTTAATAAATTAAGTTTAGTTTGTTCTAATTTTTTCTCAGATTCACCTTTTCTAACTCTATATTTAACAATTCCAGCAGCTTCTTCAAAAATATGTCTTCTGTCTTCTGATTTATTGCTTAAAATTTCATCAATTTTACCTTGTCCTATAATAGAATAACCATCTTTTCCAATACCTGTGTCCATAAATAATTCAGTTATGTCTTTCAATCTACATGGAACTTTATTAATAAAATATCCACTTTCTCCACTTCTATAAATTTTTCTAGTAACAGTAACTTCATTATATTCAATAGGAAGAGCACCATCAGAATTATCAATAACAATAGAAGCTTCAGCAAAGCCTAATGACTTTCTATTTTGTGTTCCATTAAAAATAATATCTTCAGATTTTGCTCCTCTTAGAGATTTCATACTTTGTTCTCCAAGTACCCATCTAATACTATCTGAAATATTACTCTTTCCAGAACCATTTGGCCCTATAACTGATGTTATCCCCTCTTTAAACTCTAAAACTGTTTTATCTGCAAATGATTTAAAACCTTGTAATTCTAATCTTTTTAAGTACATTTTTTTCACCTTTTCCAACTTATTAATTTATAAAATTATGATATATCAAAATTTGCTGAAAATCAAGATTTTTTATCAGAAATTTGGTTAGCTTGAACACTTATAACTGCCCAAAGGTTGAATTTTATGTAAATTTATGGTATAATTATAATATATCAGTAAATGACTGATATCATGAAACCCTATAACACCAAATGGAGGTAATTTTATGAGCGTAAACATTCCCAAAAACACAGCATATCCCCCAGGAAGTTATGACTTTTCAAACCCACTCTATACAACCTATGTCAAATGGGATGGAACAAGTGATGCTTATCGAGGTGAAACGACAGAATTAACTAAAGATAAGATTTATCGGGTAATCCGAGCAAATATTCTCTCATCTCGTACCTACTTGTATCTTGAAGAAATTGACACCGGAAAAATCCTTTCACTTTCATATAACAGTACATACTTTAAACCGTTGAGAGGAAATGTAGGATTATGCCCCGCAAACACAAAATTTTCTGTTGGAAGCAGAGTGGATATTGAAATTTATCAGGACAAAGTACCAGTTAGGGCGACCACATCAGCAGTTAAAACTGTTGAACGAGTTAGTTCTTCAACTATAAACATTATAACCGAAAATTCGGTATATACTTGTTATCTGATATAAAAACTAACTCAAAAAAACGCGTTGCATTGCAACGCGTTTTTCTTTAAAAAAGCTTTTAATTCATTTTATTGTTCACTTTTCAAAATATTCAAACAAGAAATCAACTCAAAAACTTCATCCTTTTTTAAGTGATTATAGTAATCCCCTAAACTTAAATTATCACTAATTTTTTTCAAAGATTTTAACCTGATTTTATATAAATCACAAATCAACGAAATTGAATGTAATTCCATATCAAAAGCAATATGTCCATCTAAATTAGTTTCCGTAACAAAGCTTTCTGATGAATAACATTCCACCATTTCAATTTCATCATCCTGTATCTTTTCCAAATTTTGACTTCCACCAGCAATCATTACATATTTTTCTTCGCCAGGAATATCCCATTCATAATTATACGTTCTTGAAATACCTACCCACTTTCCTATTGGTATATCAGTAGACCCTGCATATCCAACATTTATTATCAAATCTGGTTTTGTATTCTTACATAAATATTGTGTTAAATTAATTGCAGTTAATTGTTTTCCTACACCTGTTATTAATAACCTTTTTTCTCTATTTTCAAATAAATTTTTATCGATTTCCTTCATTCCTAATTTTTCGGCTAACTGTTTTCCTTCTTTTTCCATTGCACATACAAATAAAATTTTTTCCATCTTTATTCTCCTTTATAAATTTACCTTAACATTATACCATCAATATTACAAAAAATCTATTTTTTTACTGTATTTAATTTATTCAGTTTTCTTACGTTAATAAACAATTCATATTTTCTCATTTAAATAAATATATTTAAGAAAATAGATTGAAGGAGTATGCAAAATTATGAAATTAATAAAAACATTTTTAGTAAACGGAATAATATTAACGTTAACATCACTTATTTTACGATGTATCGGAATGTTTTTCAATTCATATATTGCACAAAAAATTGGTTCAGAGGCTGTTGGATTATACGGTTTAATAATGTCAATCTATGGATTTGCAGTTACGCTTTCACTTTCCGGAATTAATCTTGCAACTACCAAAATAATCTCTGAGGAAATTGCTTATGGTAATTTAGGAAGTATTAAACAAATAATAAAAAAATTTTTAATATTCAGTTTATTATTAGGCTCAGTTACAGGACTTTTATTAATTATTTTTTCAAATTTTATCTGCAATACACTTCTATATAATAAAGTATCTAGCATACCTTTTTATTTAATAGCAATTTCGCTACCTTTTATTTCAATGTCATCATGTTTATCAGGATATTTTTCTGCATTGAGAAATACTTTAAAACCAGCATCTGACGACATTATAGAAAACATTTTAAAAGTAATTTTGATTTCATTTTTACTTAACTTTTTTATGCCTTGTGGATTAGAATATATTTGCATTTCCCTTATCTTAGGAAATATAATTTCAGAAATGTTTTCTTTCTTTTATATATACACATTATACAAACTAGATCAAAGAAAATTTAACAGCTACCTTCCACGTAATTTACCTGTAAAAAGTAGATTACTTAAAATAACAGTTCCAGTAGGGCTAACCTCCATTGTTCGCTCAGGACTTTCGACTTTTAAACAAATTTTGATTCCATTAGGATTTGAAAGATACGGAAATACAAGCAAACAAGCCTTATCCAATTATGGATTAATTTCTGGAATGGCAATTCCTTTAGTATTATTTCCTAATACAATAATTCTAGCCTTTAGTAATTTGCTAATCCCTGAGATTACAGAGTTTAAGGCAAAATCACAATATTCAAGAATAAAAAGAGTAAGCAAAAAAATTATAAAGTATACTTTTATTTTTTCAATATCAGCCGCTTTATTAGTATTTATATTTGCCCCACAATTAAGCCAATTTCTTTATAAATCATCAAAAGTAATCCCTTATGTAAAAATTATCTCACCACTAATTCCTATAATGTATATAGATAATGTAATAGACGCAATTTTAAAAGGATTAGATAAACAGGTAACCGTTTTAAAGATTAACATCTTGGATTTATTTACCAGCATTTTGTTGATATCACTTCTGATTCCAAATTTTGGAATTAACGGTTATATTTTTATTATTTATTTTAGTGAACTTCTCAATTTCTCATTAAGTTATTTAACATTAAAAAAAGTAACTTGCAAATATTAAAATGTCACCTGATAAACATAGTTTAAACACACATTTTTCACTTGACTTTAAAAACAACATACTATAAAATATTTTTGATATGAAACTATAATGAAAAGATGGTGAAATATGTCAAACAATAGAAAAAATAATTTAAGAAAAAAAGAAAAACGAAATGAATCTTATTCGTTTAACCAATCAAAAAGATTGTTAGGCTTTACAGTTTTTATAGTAATTCTATTTATCGCTGTAATATTTAGAATTGGGTGGCTGCAATTCGTTAAAGGTCCTAGTCTGAAAGAAGCTGCCACAAGACAACAAACAACGAGTAGAATAATCAGTCCTAATAGAGGTTCTATTTATGATTCTACAGGAAAACCACTTGCAATAAGTGCAAAAGTTGATACAGTAACAATCAATCCTCAAAAATTTATCGATGAAGATTCCGAAGAAAAAACTGCTCAATTACAAGAAAAAGTTGCAAAAGCTTTTTCCGAGATATTTGAATTAGACTATGATGAAGTTTACCAAAAAGTAACAAGTAATAATTCTGTTCAAACAATTGCAAAAAAAGTTGAAGAAGATAAAATTAATAAGCTAAAAGAATGGATGGAAACAAACGATATATACGCTGGTATAAACATAGATACAGATACCAAAAGATATTATTACTACAGTAATTTAGCTTCAAATTTAATTGGTTTTTGTGGAGATGATAATCAAGGCTTAGCAGGAATTGAATATTATTGGAATTCTATTTTAACAGGAACACCTGGAAAAATAACAACTTCTCAAGATGCTGCACAAGATATAATTTCGAACGAGAATGAAAATTATATTCCAGCACAAAATGGAAGTAATATAACATTAACTATAGACTACAATATCCAAACAATTGCTGAAAAATATTTAAAACAAGCAGTTGCGGACAATCAATGTAACCGTGGAGGAAATATTATTGTAATGGACCCAAGTAATGGTGATATATTAGCAATGGCATCATATCCAGATTACAATTTAAACGAGCCTTTTACGCCAAATTCGAAGTTGGAAAAAACATGGGATACATTATCAACTTCAGCAAAAAGCGCAGCATTGCAAAACATGTGGAAAAATCCGGCAGTTACAAATACTTATGAACCTGGTTCTGTTTTTAAAGTTTTAGTTTCTGCAATTGCACTTGAAGAAAACCTTGTTGAAACAGATACTCCTGGTATATTCTCATGTATTGGATATCAAGATATTTATGGAACTAAAATAAAATGTGCTAAAACATCAGGGCATGGTTACCAATCACTAAGAGAAGCTTTAGAACATTCTTGTAACCCTGCATTTATGCAATTAGGTGCAAAAATCGGAAAAGATACTTTATATAAATATTTTGAAGCATTTGGATTATTTAGCAAAACTGGAATTGCTACTGCCGGTGAAGCTGTTGGAACATTTCATAATATAGACAATGTAGGACCAGTTGAACTTGCTACAATATCATTTGGACAAAGATTTACAATCACACCTTTACAAATGATTACCTCTGTTTGTGCTATAGCAAATGACGGTGTTTTAATGCAACCAAGAATTGTTAAATCAATTGAAAACACTGATACTGGAACTGTAACAACAATTGAACCAAAAGAAATAAGGCAAGTTGTATCTGCCGAAACAGCTGAACAAGTTAGAAGTATGATGGAATCAGTTGTTGTTGAAGGTGGAGGTAGATATGGACAAGTATCTGGATATAATGTTGGTGGAAAAACAGGAACTTCAGAACCTGCTCCTGGAAAAGAAGAAGAAGGTTATGTTGCATCATTCTTAGCAATTGCTCCTGTTGAAAATACAAAAGTTGCTGTACTTCTTACTTTATATGATCCAGCTGAAAGCAATAATTACGGTGGACAAATTGCTGCTCCTGTTGTTGCACAAGTATTATCAGAAGTATTACCTTATTTAGAAATTCCATCAAATAATACAACTATAACAACAACCCCTACCGATTCTTATAATAGTTTACAAACATCTTCTTTGCCTGATGTTAAAAACAAAACCGTGGCAGAAGCTAAAAAGATACTAGAAAATGCAGGATTTAAATGCGACACAACAAGCAACCAAGATTCAGTAGTATCAGAACAAGTTCCTAAACCAGGTACTGCTTTATTAAAAGGCGCTGTAGTAAAACTATATTCAAGTAGCAATAACACCAAAATTTCAGTTGAAGTTCCTAGCGTTAAAGGTCTTACAGCTGTAAAAGCAAAAAATGTTTTAATAAATAAAAATTTAAATGTTAAAGTTGTTGGTTCAGGAAAAGTTGTTAGCCAGGACCCAATAGCCGGAACTAACCTTGAAGAAGGTAGCGTGGTAACAATCACTTTACAAGACGAGTTAGATTCAGGCTCACATTAGAATTTTTGGGGACACCCTTAAAATTTTCACAGACTAATTTTGGGGACACCTACCTAAATTATATACACTGTAATTTAGGTAGGTGTCCCCAAAAAATTATTCTCATAATTATTAAATTGTACTCATGATGATTTAAGTAAGTGACCCCAAAATCACCTTAGGCTTTTCAACATATTCTTCACATATTTCAAAGCAATCTTTTAATTCATTAATTGCTTTTTCCAATTTTTCTTCGTCATTTGCATGTACTATTCCTAAAATATCGTTTTCTTCAACATTGTCCCCTATCTTTTTATTAATTATCAATCCAACTTGATTGTCTATTATATCTTCTTTTTTTACTCTTCCAGCTCCTAATTCGCAAGAAATTTTTCCAAGCTTTCCTGCATCAACACTTTTAATATATCCGCTTTTTCCTGCTAATACCTGTTTTATGTATTTGGCATTTTCAAATTTAGATACATCATTTATATATGACACATCTCCGCCTTGATTTTCTATCAATTCTAAAAATTTAATATATGCCATTCCACTATCAATGCAATCTAACATCTTTTGTTTATTCTCTTCTATATCATCACCAAATCCAGCTAGTTTTATCATGTGACTTCCAAGTTCTAAAACAACCTGTTTAACATCTTCCTCCATCTCTCCTTGAAGTGCCTCTACCGCTTCTATTACTTCCAATGTATTTCCAATTGAATACCCTAAAGGCTCATCCATATTAGTTAAAATGCAGACCGTCTCTTTACCAGCTAATTTTCCAATATTAATCATTGTTTCAGATAACTTCTTAGCATCTTCTATATTCTTCATAAATGCACCATTTCCAACAGTTACTTCTAGCACAATTTTATTTGCACCCGCTGCAATTTTCTTACTCATGATACTTGATGCAATTAAAGGTATATTTTCAACACAGCTTATTGAATCTCTTAAAGCATATATCTTTTTATCTGCCGGTGCCAAATTCATTGTTTGCCCCATCAAGCTTATTCCAATTTGTTCAACATTCTCCATAAACTGATCTACTGATATTTGTGTATTATATCCAGGAATTGATTCTAATTTATCTATCGTTCCACCTGTAAATCCAAGACCTCTCCCAGACATCTTTGCAACAGGAATACCTAAGGCAGATATAATTGGCATCAAAATTAAAGTTACCTTATCCCCTATGCCTCCAGTACTATGCTTATCTACAACATTTTCTCCAAATTTAGATAAATCCAAAACCTCGCCTGAGTATGCCATTGAAATTGTTAAATTTGTAATTTCCTCATCTGTCATTCCATTTAAATAAATTGCCATTATCAATGCAGCTGCCTGGTAATCTGTTATTTTACCATTTGTATATCCATTAACGAAAAAATCAATTTCGTCTTTTGACAATTCTTTTTTATCCCTTTTTTTTGCTATTATATCTAATATATTCATATTTCCTCCCAACTACTAAAAGACTGTCTAATTCGATAAAAATCGACAGTCTCTTAATATAAATTATTTAATAATATTTTTTACAAAACTTAATCTATGCAAAGGACATAATCCATATTCCTTTATTGCTGCAATATGAGCAGCTGTTCCATATCCTTTATGTTGTATAAAATTATATTGAGGATATATCTCATGCCACTGCCTCATGATTCTATCCCTTGTAACTTTAGCAATGATTGATGCTGCAGCAATAGAGTAACATTTAGCATCCCCTTTCACAATTGAATGATATGGAATACCACATGTATCAATCCCTGTTAATGCATCCACTAAAATTATTTCTGGTTTCACCTTTAATCCTCTTATAGATTCAGTTAATCCTGCTTTAGTTGCATTCAAAATATTTACTCGATCAATTTCTTTTTGATCTACAATTCCCACACTATAACTTATTGCATTTTCAATAATTTCTTCATATAACTTTTCTCTCTTTTTTTCAGAAACTTTTTTTGAATCATTAACACCTTCAATCATTGAATCTGCTGGCATAATTACACTTGCTACCACAACAGGTCCTGCTAAGGGTCCCCTTCCTGCTTCATCAATTCCACAAATATATTTTGTTCCTTGAGA
>OCVV011268963.1_pt1 | contig 19530 bp, 16 predicted proteins | sample 1539721 | NCBI WGS metagenome assembly OCVV01 (sample SAMN02144230, study PRJEB22623) | gut metagenome | biome: sheep rumen | host: Ovis aries | place: New Zealand
ATGTTTAACAGATATAGGAATAGAATGTGAAATAATACAAGGAATTGGAAAGGGTACAGTTGAGGATAATAATTCAATAATTAATATTACCAAAAAAAGAGATCATGCATGGAACCAAGTAAAAATTAATAATAAATGGTATAATGTTGATATAACATGGTTTTTGGGAGATAATAATTTTAATTGGATACTATCTGATGACAATACATTTACAGAGGAAAATAGACACATTACACAGCAAAAATATCATTATTGTAGAGAAAGCTATAATAGAGATAGAATAAAAGACTTATATAATAGATTTATGAAATTAGATAGCTTATGGAAAGGGTATGATAGTGGGGATAAAAGAAGGGGTTTATAAAAAATTACAGAATTTTTAACTGTAATTATGAAAAAAATATTTAAAATATGCCAAAAATCTCCGGTACCAGTGACAACATTTTACTCAATTTGCTAAAATCAAAAAAAAATGTTATAATTAAAATATCAGGGAAATTGCCCTTTTCAGCAAGAGTACCTTTCTTAAAACAACCAGCCCCCACACAATAGAGTGTGGAGTGGCTGTTCAGTATAAGCAAAAAAAAAAGAAGAAAGGAGGTGCCCCTGACATGAAAAAAATAATGGGCACCATGAGGCGGATAGGAGCCCTAATCCGTCGCCACATCGGATTAATTCTCCGAGTGGTACTATGGGCTATGCTGATAGGACTAGCCATCCTATCAGCAGTTGCAAGACACGAGTGGTGGCGGGGCACTACCCGTGTCGGGTTGGCCGTGGCGGTTGTCGCCTTCTTGGTTGTAAATGTCTTAATTGACATTGCGACCAAGAGGGCACGACGGCCGGGAAAGATGGGGTGGCTGCTGGTAGCAGCCGAAGTTGGAGTATTGTGTACAAACACATACTACCACTTCGGTTGGGCTCCGGCAGTGGCCATAGGGTATCTCCTTTGGAGAGTAATACCCTGGCCAACTCCGCTGACCCCGCCGACCCCGACGCCGACTCCGACCCCAACACAGGCTTACCTGACTGCCGCCCAGGCCGCCGCTCAGGCTGAAGCCGCTGCATTAGCAGAAGGCGCAAGCCCAGCAGCAGCAGCAGCAGCGGCGGCGGCGGCAGCTAACGCTGCGGCGTCAACCCCAGCCCCGGCACCGAGCCGGTCCCCTAGCCACGGGACGGAGATCGGGAGATGGTACTTTGGTACTATCCCTGTGATCCGACTCCCGCTACTGACGGTACGCTACTCACTTGGTCAGGGAGTAGTGTACCGCCAGGTGTTCGGCAGGCTCCGTGACACGGAGGTGTTTGGTAACATCAAGAACTGGGACATTACCCCTGATGATGTTACCGCACGTGTCACGGGAACCTGCACTTTCAGGATTCTTCCCGACAAAATCGGGGAGAAGGCCCTAGAAGTGTGGACCGGTATGCCAATCAACTTTGCCCTGGACCTCGATGAGGCGCTGACCAGGGCAAAGGCAAAGTAAACCAGCGCCTCAAAAGGCCCTCCCGGTGGCCTACTCAACACCGGTTTATAATATAAAAGGTCTGCCATTAGGAGAGTTCTTCTTCCTTTTGTCAGGCCTTATTTTTGTGCAAAAAAAAAAAAAGCACCCTTTCGGGTGGGAAAGTGAGATCAAACTCACTTCCCCTGGTCCTTTGGAGTTATTAACCACCTTAAGGTGTTTAATACTCCACCCACGGCAATAACGCCGAGGGCCTCTTCCCAATCCACCAGGACCAGGGCGAGTAGGGAAAGAATCAAGGTGGCTATGCCAAGCCAATGCCTGGCGAGCCATCTAAAAGTGGCACCGAGCGCCCTGTAAATCAGGACACCCAGGACGGCGATTAACCCCGCCGTCAGGGCGATTTCTAACACAAGACTCATAATTTACCTCCTTTCTTGTGTTAGTTGCGAACCTACAGGTTCGCGCTGGGTCAAGGGGTTATGTATTCCCTTCCCAGCTTCAGCAATAAACTATTTATATTATACAACAAACTAAAAAAAATTGCAAACTTGCAAAATTTTCCTTTTTGTGGTATAATAAAGTTTGGAGATTTATAAGTAAAAATACGAGGTGATTTATATGATATTTGATTTTGGAAAAATAAATGGTAATAAGAAAAATTTAAGAAATATTATTATTGCATTAGGCGCATTAATATTGACAGGGTGTGGAGCTGTTCCAACATCTGAAGATATTAATACAACTTTAGATAGTATTAAAACAGCGGTTGATGAGGGAGATAATGATTTTATTGAAAGTAAAATAAATCAATTAAAAGAGCAAGCTAAAGATATTAGAAAGCAAGCTGAAAAAGATGGAAACTACGAAGAACAATATAAGGCTGAATGTATAGAGGAGCTATGTCTATCATATGAAGATTTATTTGAGGCACAAGAAGCTTTAAATGATATTAAAGAAATGGAAAAAGTTGGTATTTTAGATATGGTGAAAGATGTAAATACAGAATTAAGTAATCCTGAAACTGCACCAGCTGTTAGCGATATAAGAATAAAACAAAAAGAAGAATATGCCGAAGAAGCTTTTAAAGCATATTGTATTTGCAAAGGAAATATAAATTTGGCTAAGGCAGGTTTGGCATCAACTAAAACTGCCAACATAAATTTACCATCTTTTGATGTTGCAACACAAGAAGGAACAGTTATGTTAGCAACAATTGAAGCTAATATAGATGCATATAGTGATTTTATTAGTCAAACATTTAGACTAAGTAAAGAGAAGATGGAAGCGTTAAATACATTACAAGCAGAGCACGGTATAGATTCAAAAGAATTTAGAGAAAATTTGCTTACTGGTGGAAAAAAAGAAAAGGGAAAAGACAAATGGAGTTTACAAGAAAAAGTTGATGCATTTATTAATAAATTGAAAACAAAAACTAATAAATTAAAAGATACAACAGTAGATAACGCAAAATTATTAGCAGAACAAGCAAGAATTGGAGCAGAATTAAGAGCAAAACAAGCTGAAATGCAAGGATGGAAGACTCGTATTAAAACAGGAGGACCTAAGGAGAAAGTAGAAGCTAAAGAAATGGCAGATCAATTAGAAGATGAAATAGAAAAACTACAAAAAAGGTTTGATGCAATTAGTTCAGCTGAAGATTATACTGCTTATATAAAATGGCTTGAAGAAAATGGATATGAAGTACCAGAAGATGAAAAGGAGCCTTCTAATGAAGGAATAGGAGAAGAAGTAGTAGAAATGTCAGAGGAAGAATGGCTGGAAGAAAATGGATATGGAGAAAATGAATATGAAGCAAATGAAAATAAAGAAAAAGGTGATGGTGAACTTCCAGAAATAGAAGTTGGGAATTAACAAACCATTCATTATAAAATATGGAAAATATTGATAAAATAAGATGTTCAAAGTAAAATAAAATATGAGGTGATAAAAATGGGATTAATACAATATTTAAAAGATAGAAGACAATATAAAGAATTAGCTCAAGTTGAAGAAATGGCAAGTGAATTAACAGAAGCTGGATATCATTTGCAAGATGGAGGGGAATTTGAACTTCCAACAAATCTTATAACGAAATATCAGGAAAGAAAATTAACTATTACAAATACTTTAATTAACTTAGAAAAAAATTTCAGAGAAAAAGATACAAAAATTGATGAATATATTAAAAATAAAAAAGAATGTAGTAATCAAATTAAAGAATTAAAATCAAAACATCCTTTTTTACTAGGATTGCCTGGAGCTATTTTATCAAAAGCTTTTCCAATTGCAATAGGAATAGGAGTATCTTTGTTAGCAGTTCCTACATTACCTTTTCTAGCAGGAGCGCCAGTATTAGCAACTATTGCAGCTCAACTTGGGGTATCGGCATTATCAATAGCTGGATCAGTTTCTGGCAAATTAGATATTAGAAAATTTTCAAAGGATATCCAAAAGTATTACTCACTTCAAAGGGAAATGAAAGATTATGATAAAGCTGTAAATCTTTTAAAAACTCAGAAAAGAAAATTGTTATATCAAATCAAAGAAAAAGGAAAACAAGAAAAATCTGCTGAGGAAGATTTTGAAATAATTAAAAATTCAATTAAAAATAAATATAAGAGAAATAAAGGAAACATTGAATGCTTAAAATATTATAATGAAAATGAAGAAAATATAAAAAAATCAGCCCAAAGAGCAGGCATATCGCAAGAGATTTTAGAGGGAATAAGAAGAGGTAGACAAAATTTAATAAATGGTGCGCCTCAACCATTTGCAGAAGTATCAACACAAGAATTTTTTGACTCAATAAAAGAATTAAAAAATAATTTACTTCAATTTGAATTAGGAAACATAGATAAAGAAGAGCTATTGAATAGAATTGACCAAATAAAAGGTTCTTTTGAAGTAGGTAATGGGCCAGTAGAGCCACCAAGAATAGGGCAAAAAGAGCCACTAAAAATCGAACAAAAAGAAATGCCAGGAGAAGAAGCAGAAGTAAAGCTAGAAGAACCTGAAGCAGAAGAACCTGAAGAAGAAGGACCAGAAGCAAAAGAACCAGAAGCAGAAGAACCTCAAGAAGAACCAAAAACAGAAGAACTAGAAGCAGAACCAGAAGCAGAAGAACCAGCAGAAGGACCAGAAGCAGAACCAGAAGCAGAAGAACCTAAAGAAGAACTAGAGGCAGAATCAGAACAAGAAGAACCTAAGAAATCGTTTAAAGAAGGAATGATAAAAGCTTTTGATTATAGAGAACACAACTTGGATAGAACAGTTATAGAAAGTATGATTCGTGGTCGTAATCCTGAAACATTTTTAGCAGCTTTAGGATATTATCAAGAACATAATACAAACCCAGAGAGAAGTGATGAGATTTCAGTTGATCAAGCATATGATGTGATGAATAAATTACAACAAAAAGATGATTCTAAATATATAAAATATGTAAATAATGGTGGTTATGCATTGTCAAGGGTAAACTCCACCGATACAAAAGGTTTAGAAGAGGAAGATAAATGGCTTGCACCTTTTGCAAAAAGATATAACAAAACTTTAGAAATAATGAAAAATCAACATTTAAAGGATAAAGAGATAGAATCTGTTGTTATGGGTCAAAAATAACAAAATTTTAAATATGAATTTTAATGATAATAAAGTTTTATTTATGTAATAAAGTTTTAGTATTAATTTAAAAAAAAAATATTGACAAAAAAAGACAAAATATTTATAATATAAAATAAGAGCAAATAGTAAACAGGTAAAATATGGAAAAGAATGGAGATGATTAATATGTTTAGTAAAAATATTTTATTAAAAACTATTATCATATTTATATCTTTTTATATTATTTTCCAAGTAGGCAACAAAACATATGCAACAAATACTGAACTATATAAAATAGGTTCAACAGTAAATGTGGATATATTATCCGATGATTTTGTAGATGAATTTGACCCTAAAAAAGATGGAGGAGATGTAATAGCAGAACCGTTTATAAATGTTGTAGTTCCAATTGTAAATAGTATTTTAAACATAGTTCAAATAATAGGTGCTGTTATATTTGTATTATCACTTGCAGCAGCAGGTTTAAATGGTATTATAGCCTCAGATAGTGGAGTTGCAGAGGACTTAAATTTAAGTGTTGGAACAACAGTAAACGAATATGGTGCAAAACTAGATAATGTTGCTCAAGTTTTAAATAAAAAGAATTTAGAAAAACTTATTAGAAGAATTACTATTGGTTCAGTCTTTTTAATGCTTAGCACAACAATTGTTAAAATTGTATTTAATGTTATTTCAAATATTTAAAGCAGGTGATAAAAATGAATAATAAATTAAGAAATATATTTGTTGTGTTAATAGTGTTTTTACTAATAGCATTGGCACCTCAAAATGTATATGCAGATGATCCTAAAAAAGATAATCATGATGTCTATCACCAGGTACAAAAAGAAAAATCAGGATCAGATGTTAGCTGGGTAACAGATGCTTTTAAAGCTGCAAAAAGTTTTTTATCAGAATCTGAAGTGGAAGACGAATTAGGAGTATTAGAGCCTTGGATGCTTGTATTTTCAGATATTGTAAAAGCAATAAATAGAGTTTTTATAATTATATTAGCAGGGCTTTCAATAATTTCACTTTCAATAGTTGGAATAAGATATATTATGTCATCATATAAACCAACTGAAAAAGGTAAAGCACAACAAGATATGCATTTAGTCTTTAAGGGAATGTTTTATGGCTTTGGAGCATTTGCAATATGGAGAATTGCTATTTCAATTATAAATCTTATAATTGGTAGTTTTTAATAATTGTTATTAAATTTTTAAATTTTTATAATATAATTTATTTAATAAAGGAGGGAAAAATATGAATATAATGAAAAAAGTTTTAATTGTTTTATTAGTTTTAATGTGTGTGGCAACAATAGTATATGTTAAACCAGTAAATGCTTATGATGTAACTTCTGTAATTAATTCGATGCAAGGTAATGCAAATGTAGATGCAGATAGTGTTACTACATTTCAAACTTTAGGTAATACAATACTTACATTTTTACAAATTATTTCTGGTATAACAGCAGTTGTTATGATAGCTATAACAGGTTTTAGATATATAGTTGAAACACCAGAAGTTAAGGGAGAATTAAAGAAAAATATGATTCCAATTGTTATTGGTATTATATTAGTATTCTTTGCAGCATCTATTGCTAAATTCTTCTTAGGAATGTTTAAAGGATAAAATTATTACAAAAATATTACGATAATATTACAATTATATTAAAAAATACAGTTTTCGATATTTTTTACGAAAACTGTATTTTTTTTTTAATTTTTTTGTGATATAATTAAAAAGAATAATTGTATTTGAAAGGATGATGTAATTATGCCAGGAGGACCATATAATATACCAAGAAATACAAAAGGAGAGGGTAGATTTTTTTATATTTTTTCAACAAGAGCTCTTTTGGAAACATTTTTATTTGGAATAGTTGGAATTGCAGTTGCTTTAATTATTTATATAATTCTAGCACTATTAAGAATAAAAACAAGTGCTGCCTTGGTTAGTCTTATCGGAGCGGTTATTTTTGGTGTTATAGGATTCACTATTGCATCATTTAAAATCCCAGATTCCAATAACTTTGAAATTACAAGAAAAGCTGGTGGAGAATATATAGATAAAATAATTTTGAGATATATAAAATTTAGAATGAAAAAAAATAAAATATATACTACTTTTACGGAGGAAAAGAAAAATGGATGATAAGTTAATAAAGATTATAGTTTTAGTTGCTGTATTAATTTTATTTATAATATTTGCATTATTTACGGCTTTAATTGTAATAGGAATTAAAGAAAAAAAAGAAAAAGAACAGAAATTGAAAAATGAACAGGAAAATTTACAAGTTAAAAAGCCAAAAATAACTTACAATATGGAATCAATTTTAGATTTTATGGAATTTGAAAAAATAGAAAATAATATGATAATACAAAAAAATGACAGATTTCTTATGGTCGTTGAATGCCAAGGAATAAATTACGATCTTATGTCTGAGATAGAAAAAGTATCTGTGGAACAAGGATTTGTTTCATTTTTAAATACTTTAAGATATCCAATCCAATTATATATTCAAACACGAACTATTAATTTGGAACGTAGTATTAATGGATACAAATTAAAATTAGATGAAATAGAAAAAGATCTTTTAAATTTACAAATAAAATATGAGAAAGCATTAAAAAATAAGGAGTCAGATAAAAAAGATATTGAGGCTTTAAAATATGATTTAGTTAAACAAAAAAATTTAAGAGATTATACTGCAGATATTATAAGAGATGTTGAAAGACAAAGTTTAAATAAAAGTATTCTAAGTAGAAAATATTATGTTATTATTCCGTGTTATAAATCTGAAATTGCAAATGGCGAATTTAACAAAGAAGAAGTTGAAAATATGGCATTTTCAGAATTGTATACAAGAGCAAGGGCAATAATTAACTCACTATTTGCTTGCGAAGTAAATGGAAAAATATTAAATTCAGAAGAACTTGTGGAACTATTATATGTTGCATACAACAGAGATGAGGCAGATTTATTCTGGATGGATAAAATGAGAGAAGCTGGTTTTGATGAATTGTATTCTACAGCTCCAGATGTATTAAAAAAGAAATCGAAAGTTTTAGATAAACAAATTGAAGAAAAAGCGGCAGAATTAGCAAATGAAAAAATCGATGAAGCAAGAAGAGATATTGAAATAGAAGTTCTAGAGAAAGAAAGGAAAAAAGATAAGATTATAAAAGAAAAGGCAGAAAAACTTGTAAAAAAACACAAAAAGTATATAGGAGAAGAAATAAGTAACAAAGCTATAGAAAAAATAAAAGAAGAAAACGATATAAAGAAGAGTAAGGAGGATACAAAAAATGCAACTATTCAAGAAAAGGGAACAAAAAACAGAAAATGAAGAAACACATGAAGAAGATTATAAAGTATTGCATAAAAAAACAATTAAAGAAATAATTGCACCAGCAGGTATAGATGCATCTAAGCTTGATCATATGGAAATTATTTCAAATGTAACCAGATATGCAAGAAGTTTTTTTGTTTCAGGATTACCAAGATCGTGTACATTTCCAGAGCTTTTTAGAAATTTATATATGTTTGGGGATTTAAATACATCTATATATATTTATCCTATAGCCGAGGAAAGTTCACAAAAGGATTTGAACAAAACGATAGTAGAACTTGAAACAGAAAGAATTATGGCAAGTGAAAAAGGAAATATAAATAGAGAGAGTGATATTTCACAAAAAAGATATGAGACAGAAGTTTTAAGAGATCAGATAGCTGCAGGATTTAATAAATTATATGAAGCTACAATCGTTTCAACATTATTTGCATATAATTTACAAGATTTAGAAAGACTTAGTAAACTATTATCAAGTGAAATGTCAAAATCATTAGTAAGCATTAAAAGTGCTTGGGCTATGCAAGAAGATGCATTTAAATCATGTTTACCACTAATGAATGATACTATAGAAAAAAAGCAGATTTTTGATAGACCATCAATGGGGACAGTTTTTCCATTTCTAACATCAGAAGTTGGACATCCAACAGGTGTTCCTTTAGGAATTAATAGACAAACAGGAGAACCTATTCTGTTTGATAATTTCCATCCATCACTTACAAACTATAATATGGTTATATTTGCTAAATCTGGTGCGGGAAAATCTGTAACTATGAAAACTTTAATTTCAAGATCTTCTGTATTAATGGGAATTGAAAGCTTAGCATTAGATGCAGAGGGGGAATATTATTCGGTTGCAGAAGCATTAGGAGGAATAAATGTAATAGTTAGTCCAACATCTTCTACAATAATAAATGTTTTTGATGTTGAAATAGAGAAAGCAAAAGATGCTATTACTGGTAGAGAAAGAGAAACTTTAAATATAGAAAATAAAATAGAAGATGTTACTCAAGCGCTTATGACTATGGCTAAAGGTAGTACAAAAACCGATCAAGTAAATGAATTAACAAAACAGATTATATCTGAATCTGTAGCCCTTGAGTATCAAGAATTAGGAATAAATTCTGATCCATTAAGTTTATATGAAGATTCAAGAATTGTTGGATCATTTGGTAGAAAAAAGAAACAAATGCCAACAATAGGATCTTGGTATAAAAGACTAGAAAAAATGGCTGAAGCAAATAAAAATGAAGATTATAGATATCATTATAGTTACCTATTAAAAGTTATGAAACAATATATTAGAGAATATGGTGGACAAATGGCATATTTTGATGGACAATCAACATTTGAATTATTAGATGGAGCACCATTTATCAATATAGATATATCTCAGTTAGAAGAGAGATTTGCAAGGCCATTAGCACAACAAATATTACTTTCTTGGATTTGGGAAAAATTTGTAAAGAAAAACAGCGAAGATAGACTAAAAGCAAGAAAAAAGAGGGTAATTGTTGATGAGGCATGGATGTTACTTCCATTTCCTGAAGCAGTAGATTTTTTAAACAAAATGGCAAGACGTGCGAGAAAAAGAAATGTCTCTTTGGCAATTATTTCTCAAAGATTTCAAGATTTCTATGAAAAACCAGAAGCACAAGCTGTTCTTACATCATCAGATACAAAGTTATTTTTAGCACAAGATAAATCTGAAATTGCCTTATTACAAGAAGTATTTAAATTAAGCGAAGGAGAAGCATCATATTTAGTAACATGTGTTAGAGGAGAAGGACTATTAAAAGTTGGAAATGAAACTGCTATACTTCAAATTACACCTACAGAAAGAGAATTCCAATTTGTTGAAACAAATTTAAATAAGCTTGCAGAAAATGCTAAAAAAATAAATTAAAAAAGGAGGAAATAAGTTTATGAATATTAAAATAAAGACAATAATAAAAAAAATAATTGTAATATGCATGATATTCATAATTTTATTTCCTAAAAATATTTCATTTGCAGAATTTCCAACTGGGTTATATAGTAATGATACTCAACAAAATGAAAGTTTAGATAAAATTGTTAGAGGAAATGGATTTACTGTTAAATATTTTACAAAAGATGGAGATTTTGATTCTAAAAATCCAGATGGTGGAAAATTCAATTTTGAATATCTAACTGAAGAAGATACTGATAGAGTAAAAATTAACTCAAATTATGGGTGGTATGAATATAAATATAATGGTGAATATTATGTAATTGTCTCTGCAGCATCTTATTCATTATTTAATTCAGGAAAAAATTATGAATGGAAAGATTATATTCATTACTTTCATGTTGGAGAAAAATATGGAAAACAATATGAAACATTTGAATTTACACTTGCAAATGGTGATACAACTATTTATAAAGCAATTGTTTTGGATTCAAATGAAGAAGCAATGAAAGTTGGCGAAGATGACCCACAAATTATAAGTGTATATTTAGGAAAAAATAAAGATGACACAGATAAGGAAATATTGGATTTATATAGTGACAATTTGAGAATGGACATATCTATGGATGGAAATTATGAAAACTATTCTCAGGCAACGTCAAGTAGTGAAAAGAAGACAATATCTGATTTAGTTATGTATTTTTTTTCATTGGCTTTCAGTGCAGTAGGTGATGTATGTCAGAAGCTTATATATCAAGCATGTACAAATACAAGAATTACATATTTAAGTTATCCACAATCATATATAAATTCTAATTCATATTATAGTAAAATTATTCAAATAGATAAGGATAATGCCAATGTTTCTAATTCAACATTAGGTACAATTAATGTTGATTCGTATGAATATGATAAGAATTTTAGACGTAAAGTTTTATTTAATAAAGATACACAAATTCCAGTAATAGACTATGACATTTATACATTAACAACTAACCAAATAGATCTTGTAGATATTAATTTTTTAAATAATAAAGATAATCAAAATAAAGTATGGAAACTAATTTCAAATATTGTTTCTGTATTAAGTCATACTATGTTATATTTATCTACTGCTTTGATTTTGGCTATGATAATATGGAGGGCAATTATTATAGTTGTTTCTACTTTTGAAGGAAATGCTGAAAAAAGAACTAAATCTATAAATATTATTAATAAGGTTATGAAAGTATGTATAAAAATTGTAGGAATTTATGTTATTATAGGATTAATAAATTCTGTATATGATTATGCATATACTATATATTTAAAAGATGTAAATATAAGTTATTATTTAAGAGCTAATGTTAATGGACTATATTCTTTTAATACAAATATAATTGGCGTATTAAAATATAAGTCATTTATGCTAAAGGAGCTACCAAAATTAGGATTTTCATTTTTATATATGATATTTGCAATTATTAATCTTTTATGGTTATTTGCTTTATTTTTTAGAATGATATTCATTGGATTATTAACAATAATTGCACCAATTACAGCAGTCACATCAATGGTAGATATAGAGCCATCAGGTAATAAAGGGATTATGAATTTAATTCATTTTAAAATATGGATAATAACTTATTTAAAATTAGTATTTATACCTGTGTTAATATTTTTAATGATAAGGTTTATGGCTACTATAATAGAATAAAAGAGGGAGGAAGGATGTAAAAACAATAACATCCAAATATAAATTGAAAAAAAGAATTTATATAATAGTTATATTAGAGCTATTCTTAGTTTTCTTTATTACTAACAATGTTTATGCTCAAAACAATTCAAATAAAAAGAAAGGAATTGATTTTGTAGATGTATTAGAAACAATATTTGGAGATTTTCCACAATATCTTTCTAATTTGTGGGTAACATTACCTTCTGGAACCTGGAAAGACATGAGAGTTACATATAAATACTCAGAATTATTAGCAGAAGGTGAAAATGGAAAAAGTAATCAATATACATTGGTAAGTAATAATATTGAAAAAGAAGATAAATATGAGAATAGAACTAAGGAAATTAAAAATGAAAAAGAACAATTTAATCAAGATACAGAAATACCAGTTATGTATGTTGATTTATATACAATGAGTGCGGGAAAAGTAGGAGCATTTGACATTAATATTTTAACTGGACAAAATGACAAAACATTACACCCAGAAGGCTCTTTTTGGAGTACGGTTAGAAAGTTAATTGCAGGATTTGTTCATGTTATTATTTATCTATGTACTGCAACATTAATTATTACATTAATTTGGCATGGAATATCTATAGTTAAGCTATCTATAACGCCAATAGAAAAAAAAGAACATAAAGATGGTGTAATGTTGTTTGGAAAATCTCTTCTAAAACTTGTTGGAGCAGTACTTATTATGGCAATTTGCATATATTCAAGTAAAATGTTTTTTAGTTATATAAAAGTTGGAAATACAATGGAACTTCCAATAAGAGTTATTGTAAAAGGAGATGCTGGATATAGTTTTAGCACAACTATAGCAGGGTATTTTAAATATATGAGTCAAACAGTCAATAAAGAACTATTTGCAGATAGATGTTCATATGTTTTTACATACTGTTTTTTAGCCAATATAAACCTATTAATGTCAATTATTATGTTGATAAGAGTATTTTTGGTTATGATATTATCTGCAATTGGACCAATTATTGCTACTGCCAGTGCTTTTAATATTAATAAAGTTTTTGGATTTACATTTAAAAGCTGGGTAATAATTTATGCATGCTTAGCTTTAATTCAAACAATTGGAGCAGTAATATATACGGCAATGATATTAATTTTGTTATAAGGGGGAAAAAGTGAAGAAGAAGATAATCACTATTGTCTTTATTTTGGCAATTGTTTTACTATTAAATTTATGGAATGAAAAAGCTTATGCCGCCATATCTAAAACAAGATACACTATGGTCACAACAGAAGCTGAATTTAAAGCTGGAACTGGTGAAGCAGAAAGTGATGCTTTAAGTCAGCTGAAAGAATTTGGATATACAGGTGCTATGCAAGATGAAATGAGATGGCAAGTAGATATTAAACTTTGTATTAATGCATTAGATTTTTACGATATTAATAAAAATGAAAAATATTGGAAAGTATTTATAAATAATAAAGAATTTTTATCAAACTTAAAGTACAGTGATATTGTAAATAATTTTGCATGTGAAGTGGAAGAGTTATCCAAGGATGATATTAAAAAAAAGATACAAGATAGTAAATCAAACAAAGATGACGTCGAAATCGCTTCATATACTGCTGTAATTATAGCTGAAAAAGATTTAAGTAATAAAGGGGTATCTAATAATGCAACAGGAAACTCTACAGCTGGAATTAAAATAGATTTAATAGAAGTTTATACTGGAGAGAATATTTCAGAAGGTCAAAGTAGAAAAGTAAAAAGTGAAAATACATCAATTGCAGCTGTTGATGGCACAGAAAAAAAAGATATGGGAATTATTGAAAAAATACTAGCAGAGATTGTTATTGAGGGGTTAGATTTATTAAGATACTTACCAGATGCATTACAAATGATACTAAACTCCCTAGAAACAGGAAATGTAACAGAAAGATTAACTTGGAAATATGATCAAATAAAAAATGATAATGATAAAAACAAGTATGCAAATGTAAATAATACAGCAGAAAGTAAAATAAGCACAAATGCACTTCTAGGACCTTATCCCGTACCAGGAGATAAATATGAATTTAAAAAAGATACAGAAATTCCAGTTATTCCGGTTGATATATATACATATTCTATCGGAAAAATAAATATTTTTGATACAAATTTTTTAACAGGTCAAAATGATGTAGATGAAAATGGTAATTTAATACACAACTCTATATGGTTGTTTATAAGAAATTTTGTATCAGCAATTATACACATAATAATATATTTTGCAGCAGCATTTTTATTAGCTACACTAATATGGCGTGGAATTCTTTTAGTTTGGAAATCTTTAACGCCAGTTGAAAAAAAAGAGCAAATAGAAGGAATTAAAGATTTTGCAATATCATTAATTATGCTTGTTGGTGTTGTTGTTATAATGGGAATATCAATATTTTTAAGTAGAAGTATATTTAATGATATAAAACCACAGGAAAGTATGGAAATGCCACTAAGAATTTCAGTAAATGGAAATGCAAATTATTCATTTAGTACAAACTATGTTGGTTATGCAAGGTATTTAACAGAAATAAAAAATCCAGAAGAATTGGGAACTAAGTGTTTAGCTTTTGCTGAATACACAGGATTAGTACTTTTAAATTTAGCTTTTACAATAATTATGGCAATAAGGATGTTCAATTTAATAAAATTATCTATTATAGGTCCACTGTTAGCTATAGGAAAAGCATTAAATAAGAATGAAATTTTAAAATATACTTTTAAAAGTTGGACGATACAGTATGCAGTATGGTCAGGTATACAGATAGTAATTGCATTAATATACAGGGGAATAATTTTTATTGAAAGTTAAAAGGAGGAAAGAATTATGAATATAGCTGTAGTTTTAATAGCTGAAATATTAGCTGTTGCAATTTCAATTAAAGCCATGTTTTTTGCTCGCGATGAGAGAGCTAATACAAAAGCAATTACAAGTGGAGAATCATCAACTAATAATATGCAAGGAACTAATAATAATGCTAGAGTTAAACCACCTGTCGCAGAAAATAGTCCAATTAAAGGAATAGCGGGAGGTTTAATAAATAAAGCACCAAAAGTATTGGGAATCGCTGGTAAGGCAGGAGGATTGGCTGGAAAAGTAGGAGCAGGATTAATAGGCGGAGGACTAATGGCAGTTGGAACTGCTGCGGGTGTAGTTGAAGCTGGATATAAGCAAACTGGATTAGGAGAAAAAATTAAAAATACAAAAAGAGAAATATCGAGAGCCGTAACAACTACGGGGGCTAAATGGAAGAGAAAAGGATGGGAAAGGTTATCAGACACTCAAAGAGAGAAAATTTATAAAGCAAAAGTAACACTAAATAATGCAAAGGAAAAAATAGGAGAAACTAGAGACGGTATTAGACAAGCAGGAAGAAAAGTTGGAGATGGAATAAATCGTGTAGGCAATCATTTTAAAGAAATATCAGATGATGCACATGATACAATTCAACAATACAAAGATGCATGGGGCAAAATGAGAGACGGAATTAGTAATTCTGTCACAAGCACAAAATCATATCAATTAGCTGAAATGGGAGAAAGATTAATAGCACATACAGCCAGAAATCATAGAGGTGGAACGGTTAGGGTTACAAGTCCATCTGGCTTGCATTTCGGTAGACTTAGAAGAGTAGATACTAATTATGAAACTGTGGGAAATGAACCTAATAATAGAGTAAATATTGCCACTCAACAACCAGAATTATTACATATATCAGAAAACCATATAAATGATCCAGAAAACGACTTAAGTAATTCACAAACAATTACAACTGTAGACCATGCTGAAGAAAGAAGAAGAAAAAGATTAGAAGAAGCAGTTAAAATTCTAAAGGAAAGAGGAGATAAGCCAATAGGAAGTACATTTTCAAAATCATATGCAAATGCTGCTCTTAAAATAGAAAATGATTCAACTCTTACACCTAATGCAAAAAATCACAAATTAGAAGTTTTAAGAAGTGTTTCACAATATGCACCTACAAATGTTTCTACAGAAAAGTTGATGGGAGCTACTAATTCGGTATATGGTAATGTTAATAAATCAGTTGCACAGATTGATATGGAAAATTTAAGAAAAGCACAAGAAGCAGCAGAAAAAAAGAACGATACAAGAGCATTAATTGAAGCTGAAATATTTAAATCTAAGGGTAAGCCACAAGATTATTCTGAGGGTATGAGAAAATATGTTGAATCCTTTGGAATGAAATTTAGTGATTCTAAAGGGAAAAACCCTGCTGAGACAAAAGCAATGATGGATCAAATATATGATACTATAGCAAAGCCAGGAGGATTCCAAAGTGAAGAAGCGAAAGCTGTATTTGGTGAGGACGTAAAAAAAATGCAAGCAAAAATAGAACAAAAACAAAAAGAAAATATTAATGAAGCATTAACTAATATAGTAAATTCTCAAATTGGTGAAATTATAAAAAATACTGGAGCTTCATTAACAGAAGCAAGAGCGCAATATAATCAAGAAAAATTTCAAAATGCTTTAGATACGGAAATGAAAAAATTTGCAGAGGCAAATAGACCTGCAAATACTGTTTCTGAAGCAAGTAGATTTGTAAATACTACTTCTGGAGGAGAAAATGAAAGAATAGCAGTAACTTCAAATGCATCTTCAAAAGTTGTTAGACAAACAAATTCTGCTACACAAGTAGAACAGAGAAGAACTACAAATTCAGTTACACAATCAGTACCACAAAAACAAACAGATACAACAAGTCAGACATCTTCTAATTCTCAATTAGTACAAAATAATAATATAAAAACAGAAACTACTATGAGTACAAGAGGAGAAGTTAATGAAGTTGGAACTAGAAGCAGACAGAAAAATAAAGAAGCAACAACACCAGGAAGAAAAAAAGCTAGTTAATAAGGAGAATTAATTTGGGAAAGGTAAGAAAATTTTTTAAAATTATAGGATTAATTTCTACAGTAGCTACGATTATTTCAACTATATATGGGGCATTTACAGTTACAGCTAAAATAGTTGAAGCAGGTATTAAAGACCCAGATTCTATTTACGAATATCTAGATTCTAAAATGGGGAATACCTCTTATAAATCATCTTCTCAGAATATTGTTCCAGGAAATGTTGATTCTCTTTTAGAAGCTTGTGAAGTTATAGCAAAATATATGCATGATAATAAGTTCACATATACATTAAATCCCAATAAACTTACAAATAAATTTAACGAGTTTGGAGAAAACGGTGGATGCTGTTGTGCAACATATGTATCTTGGTGTTTACAGTATGCTAGATATATTGATGATAGTAAGCATTGTGATAATGTATGCGCTAGTCATAGTGATCAAAATTATACAAGTAATAGTATTCCTGAAGATGGAATATGGAAAGTACTAGATGATAATCCACATTGGAAAAGACTAGTAGCAGAAGATGAATCTGATTTAATGCCAGGAGATGTAATAATATATAAAACAGGAAAATCTCATACTAATATTTATGCAGGAAATGGCCATTATTGGGATGCAGGAGAAACAGGAACAGGTGCTTTTATTGGACAAACCAAAACAAGAGGAGGACTAGATGGTTATACCTGCTCATATAGATACCAAGATTAAAATGGGAGTAATTATTAAATGAAAATTAGTAAAAAATTGATAAAAATACTAATAATATTATTAATTATTATATTAGTTATTATTAGTGGAAGTATTATTTACTTTTTTAAGAAAGAAAAAAATAATAACGGAAATGATGATACATACCATGATAATAATGTTACACAAAATAGAGTGGAAGAGAATAATCAAACAAATTTGAATAATAATACTGATATTAATGAGATAGAAAAAAATGAAACTGAAATAAATAAAATAGATACAACTCCAGTTGTAGGTGACTTAGAAGAAACTCAAGAAGAAATATGGGGAGAAAATACTCCAATAACACAAGAGGATTTAAAAATTCAAATTGATGAAACAAAATATACATATTTTTTAATAAAACAATGTATGAGTAAATTTTATTCTTCAAAAGAGAATGCTTATAATATATTAGCAGAAGAATTAAAACAGCAAAATAATCTGAATTTTTATCCTAATTCAGAAAATATACAATTTTGTATTGATAATATATATAAAATAGAACCAAATAAAAGAAAGGATATATATATTATTCATTATAGGTTAAAAAGTAATAATTTACAAAATATATCTATGATAATTAAAATAGATAAAAAAGAATTAGCTTTTGAAGTTTATCCATTTGAATTTTTAAGAAATTATGGACTACAAAACTTAAAAGAAAATGATTATATTAACATAAATGTAATTAAATTAGATGATATAAATAGAACAGAATATAATAATTATAATATTGATGAGATTTCTAAGGATGATTTAACTTGTGTAAATGAGATTTTTAATAAATATAAATTTGATTTAAATTTTGATAATGAACATTTATATAGTATTATTGAAAAAGAATATAAAGATAGCAAATTTCCGTCATATAATGATTTTGTTAATTATTTGAACAATCATAAAGATTACTTTGCAGATAATATGGTAAAATATCAAACAATAAAATTAAATAATTATACAGAATATGTGAGTTTAGGAGAGAAGGAAAATCGTTATTATTTTTATATGTATTCATTAACTAATTTTACAGTAATGTTTGATAATTATACTATTTCGGTGCCACAATATGCAGAACTATATCAATCAAGTTTTCCAACAGTAAGAGCAAAATATTGTATAGATAGAGTTAGAAAAGCTATTAACGACAAAAATTATCAATTTATTTACAAAAGATTAAATCCAATTCAGAAAAATAATTATTTTTCCAGCTATGAAGATTTTGAAAGGTTTATAAAAGACAATTTTTATGATGAAAATACATTTGAATATGAAGAATATCTGATTGTTTCAGATACTGTATATCAATATAAAGTAAAAGTAACAGATACTACAAAAAAACTTTTTTCATATAGAAGGTTTAATATGTCAATAACTCTAAAAGATGATGAAGAGTTCTATATAAGTATAAATAAATATACCTAAAATTTATAGAAAGAGGAGTTTAAATGAAAAAAAATAGAATTCATAAATTTGTAGCAATAAGTACTATTAGAATCTTAATATTAACGATAATTATAATAGGTTATTATAATGTAGTATATTCTTATAATTTTTCAGATTCTGAATTAATGGGAAAAGCAATTTTAATACCTACTGACATACCACAGTATCATGCTCAGGTAGAAACATACCATAATGAGAATGGCGAAAGCAAAGAACCTGGAAGAGTGGAAGGAAACGCACAATTTGATGTTAGAAAATTATGGGAGGAACAAGGAAGCCCAATTAGTCAAAATATAGCATATGTTACTCTAGCTGGGCAACCAAGGTATATAGTTGCACTTTCTTCTACTTTTGGAAATACAGGAGATTATATAGATATTATTTTAACAACAGGAGAAA
>OCVV011357518.1_pt1 | contig 19525 bp, 21 predicted proteins | sample 1539721 | NCBI WGS metagenome assembly OCVV01 (sample SAMN02144230, study PRJEB22623) | gut metagenome | biome: sheep rumen | host: Ovis aries | place: New Zealand
CTGATTAAAGGAATTGGAATTTCATTAGTTGATCCCACACAGGAAGGATTCATTGAAGCCGTCAAAGAATTTCCAAATGCTATCATCCATGTAATTGCTGGGGTTATTAATCCTGAGGATATTGATGCTCTGGGTGATCATGATTTGAAGATTCTTATTCTGGGATATAAGCAGAAAGGCCGTGGTCTTCCTTATTATAAGGATAATAACCAAATGATTCTGGATAATATTGCGTGGCTTGAGTCTGGTATTGTTGAACTTGCTGACAAATTTGAAGTCGTGTCCTTTGATAATCTGGCGCTTGAACAGCTTCATATGAGAGATAAGCTTACAGATGAAGAGTGGGAACTGTATTATGCTGGTGAAGATGGAACTGTTACTTTTTATATTGATCTGGTAAGCGGAACATTTGCAAGAAGTAGTCTTTCTGAAATCCATTATCCTATTGGTGATAAGAGCATTGATGATATGTTTCAAATTGTAAGAGAGGAAGTTGTTAATGAATCAGAGGAATTGTCCTAACTGTGGGGCACCATACAAAACAGAATTAAACACTTGTCCATATTGTGGAACTTCGTATTTTGATATGAGCGCTATTGATGTTAGTGAGAATAAGCCATTTTATTTGAAACTAAAAATAAATGGTATGGTATTTATTTCTAAAGTTATTGCTGAGCCTGATATACAGATAGAAGTTAATCAAGATGATTATTGTTCTTATAATCATAATGGAGACAAGATATATAGAATTGTAGCGAATCGATATTTAGATATAGATATGCATTTTACATCTGTACATGATTTTAAAAAACCATTATATACTGTGGAGGTTGAGGAATGACTTGGTTTGAAACGAAACTGGATGGCTATGATTTTTGTGTGCAGTCTGGAGATTACGAGGTAAGACGTAAGGGTGAACAGGTCGGGCTGTATTATTATGATCATAGAATTGGTTGGTGCAACAATGTTAAAGAAGGAATGTTTAGGGCGTGGGTGCTTGGGTTGTATGGGAGAAAAAGAAATGAATAATGTTGAGTACAATAAAGCATTGATTAAAAAGTATCCTTGGCTTTATCCGCATTATCAATGGAGTGGAGAAAAGGTTAAGGATTATGACTACACATGGACTGAATTGGATGCATTATCTGAAGGTTGGCGTAAAGCGTTCGGGGAATTGCTTTGTGAGGAAATTCAAGAAGAGTTAGAGAAGTTTGATTACGCAGATGAATATAGTATTGCACAGATAAAAAGCAAATTCGGTGAAATGCGCTGGTATGATAACGGATGTCCTGATAGGTGCAGAGTCCATGAGATTATTGAGAATTATGCTGCCATAAGTGGTTATATCTGTGAAGTATGTGGTGAACTTGATGTGCCCAGCACTGACGGCTGGATTATGCCAGTGTGTAAAAAATGTATTAAAAAGATGAGTTTTAAAGACCCTGATGCGTATTGGGAGCAGCTTAGTAAAGAACAGTTTCCGCATACTCTTCCACTTACACGTAGGTATAGGCAATGGTCTCCTAATAAGAATAATTGGGAAGAATTTGTTGTAGATTTGATACCAACAGTTCAGAAGATTCGAAAACGATATGTAGAAAGGCATGGTGAATAAATGTTAGGCTATTTTGATAATGCGGCTACAATGGAGCCAGAACAGGAAATGATAGATAGATACGCTGAGTTGTGCAAACAATATTGGTGGAATCCCTCTTCTATTTCTGAGCCTTCTATGGAAACACGGCAAGCCATTGAAGATGTGCGTAAAAAAATTCTAAAATATATTAATGGTCGAGAGGGTGATAAAATTATTTTTACATCTGGTGGCACAGAGGCTAACAATCTTGCTATTAAGGGATTTTGTTGTGAAAAGTATACACATTTTCTAACGACTGGTAAAGAACTTGATTATCAGCGTATTACTCCATCACTTTTTATTTCAAGTCTTGAACACCCCTCAGTTACCAATCCTGCCGTATGGGTTTATGAAATGAGAATTGCTAATAGTGTAAATATGATTAAATGTCATGATGATGGTACACTTGATTTGGAGTCGCTAGAAGAGAGGATACGTTATACTCAAGATACTAAATTTCATCCAATTTTTGCATCAATTATGATGGCTAATAACGAACTTGGATCAGTTAATAACATTAAAGCAATCAGTGAAATTGTTCGTAAATATAATGGTATTCTTCATGTTGATGCGGTTCAGGCATTTTCTCATATGGAAATTGATGTGCAAAAAATGGGAATTGATATGATGTCTGTATCAGGACATAAGTTTGGCGCTCCACACGGAGTTGGTTTTTTATATGTGAGAGAAGGGATTGATATTAGTCCTCTTTTGCATGGTGGTGGTCAGGAAAAGGGGTTGCGGTCTGGCACTGAAGATGCCCCTTCTATTATTATGATGGGTGAGATTATTGATCGAATTTATCACAATTTTGATTATGATACTCACAATGTCGAATATTGTAGTAAAAATTTACGAGAATGTTTGCAAAAAGATTATAATGTCAAAATTAATAGCCCCGTTGATGGTTTGCCGAATATTATAAATGTCACTATAAACGGGGTTAACAATGAACAATTGATTACTAATTTAGATTATTTTGGTGGGGTTCAAGTATCCGCAGGAAGTGCCTGTCATGCAGGAGTTAAGAAGCCAAGTAAAGTATTAAAAGAAATTGGGCTGACCGAAAAAGAAATCAATAGTACTATTCGTATATCATTGAATAGAAATGTAACGCTTGATGATATAGCCGAGTTTCTTAGAATTTTAAGAAATGAAATCGAAAGATTAAAACAATTATAAGCAAAGGAGGCCAAAGATGCATGGGTGAATACGGAATAAAAATAAAGAACATCGTTGTCGGAAGCCTTTTAGAGAAGAATGCTGGCGTTCGTGATTATATTGATATGACGGACGCCATGTTGTGTAATAGTCTTTTTCTTGATTATATGAAGAAACATGGGTTGGATATATATAAAGATACATCAACCAGAGATGTAATTGTTCTTGATTTTAAATATGGCACACGTAGCTATGAACAGGAAAAGGCGCATCTAAAGAAATGCATTAAAGATACTGAAAAGAATGATAAATTAACAGAAGAAGAAAAGGCACAAAAAATACAGTATTTTAATGAGTTATTGACCAGGGCTGAAGAGAATCAAGATAAGTATGTTAGATATAATCGGGCTGAAGCAAGAGACAAGGTTTATACTGAGGGTGTTGATGTAACTTATCCTGCCGCTCGTAAAAATCAGGAACCACAGACAATACATTATAAAAGGTTGTTCAGGACACCCGGCAAGGCTAAAAAAGGCACTGTAGATTTTATTAGAGAAGAATTGTATGACATAGCTAAAGAATATTTATATATGGGGATTGATTTAGATGAATATGAGAATCCTCTTCTGGTTGAAGCTGAAGCATATTCTTCTCTGGCAACTAGTACAATTATTGGGAAAATTAAGGTTAATCCTTATGATATATTGATTCTTGATGATTATGATTCTTTTACACATGAGACTATTATCAGTGTAGAGAAAGGTGAAGATGGACATGTTCAAGCCGTTAGGCGAGAAAATGCTAAGATTGGCAATTCAATGTTTGATGGTCAGGGATTAATTGATCATAATTTTGTTCATGACCAATTTCCTAAAACAAACGGTTTTGTATTGTTGAGAAATCATTTTTGCAAAATGGCATGTTTTGATACTGATATCCAAGGATTTTTCAGGGATTATGCTGCTGAGCATGATATTGATTATGAAACATGGAAGCTGACAGATATATTTGGTCATGAACACTTAGCTAAAGATGTGAAAATTATTTGTCATAAGTCAGCGGTAAAATGGATTAAATTTCAGAATGAACGTATTAACTATGATTATTGGTGTCAGCGAGTTATTGAGGATAATGACAGTTATTTTGGAATCGTTAAAACTGCTAAGAAATCTAAATTGGGCGATGTCCAAAAAATGAGTTATCAGCATGTGAACTGTATGTCTGAAGAAGCCATGGAAGACATTGTTCAATGTACTAAGGATTATATATATAAATTAAAAACTGATGACGATGTATTTATGGATTATCTGAGACGGGGTGTTAATTTCTCCAATGATTATGACGTATTGCTGGCTCTGGTAGAGCATAATAAGGATTTTATAAGGTCTAGTTATTTTAAGCAACGGCGTGCGAATATTATTAAGTCTTATATAAAAATGAGTAAAACAGGACGAATAATTAATAATGGAGATAATATGACAATAGTCGGGTCGCCTTATGCAGAGTTGATGTTTGCTGTAGGAGAAAATCCTGAAGACGATCCTACTTTTAGGCAAGAAGAATTAGCGATTCAATGTTATAGTGAACGATTCGCTGACGGAGAAGAATTATGTGAAATGCGCAGTCCTTTTAATAGCCAGAATAATATGGGGTATTTGAAAAATCATTTGGATTGGAGGATAAAAAAATATTTTTATCTGGGAGAAAATTGTATAGCAATAAATATGAAAAAAACTGTTTTTGAAGAGAAAAATAACGGTTCAGACATGGACGGAGACAGTATTTATGTTACGAATCAACCTCAAATAGTTGCTCATGCTAAAAAATGTCAGATACAATTTCCCACAATAAAAAACAACATTCCTAAAGATACTACACAATATAAAAATACCCCATTAGATTTATCTAATATAGATAATAAACTTATGTCATCTCAGATGGGTATTGGCTTATCATCTAATTTAGCGCAGATAGCACTCTCCTATTCTTACACATTTCCAGATAAGAAATATCAAGATTATGTATGTATATTATCTGTTCTTGCACAAATATATATAGATTCAAGTAAGCGTGCTTATGATATTGATTTAAATGAAGAGACAAAAAGAATACAAAGAAATTTGAATATCAAAGCTAATGGTTACCCAATATTTTTTAAGCCAATTCAAAAGTATAATAATAAACGTAATGGTATGGGTTCTTTAAATATTAGCGCTGATAAATATAATGAATCAATTCGTTGTCCAATGAATGTTCTTTATAATATGGATATAAATCCAACTTTAGCAGATTATGTTAAATCTCTCCCAATGGATCATTTTTTTATAAAACATTATGATGGAGATACAAGATATAATAATAGAAAAGTTGAAAAACTAATTGAAAAATATAGTTTTAAATTGGATCAGCATAATCGAAAAGGTGAGAATGATTCTCAGGAAGATACTTTGTTATTACGCAATGATTTTGATCAATTAATAGCTGATATTAAAGAAATAAAATTTGGGAAAAAATATATAGGACTTATGTCTTATTTGATTGATAGGGCTTTTGTTATTACACAAAATATAAAAAATATTGGGGGTGCCCCTATAAGTAAAACACATAATAACAGAGCAATTCTATTAAAAGTTTTATATACATTAAACCCAGAACAATTTTTACAGTGTTTTAAAAGTGACCAAATATAATTAATTTTTACAACGGATTTTTTACATATTTAAAAAAACATAGAAAAACATTGATGTTTTTAAATACTAAATATTTCAAATATCTGGATATATATGAAAAGGATGTTTATATATTATTATATAGACTTCTTATATAGAAACAAATAGATTACATTGAGTAAAGGAGAAAAAATTATGGTAAACAAGCAGGATTTTATTTCTAAGATTGCAGAGAAGACTGGCTTCACAAAGGTTGACACTAAGGCATTCCTTCAGGGTATGGAAGATGTTATCTTTGATGTCATGGGTGAGCATGAGGATATTCGTCTGATGAATGGTCTTACTCTGTCTGTTAAGGATGTTGCGGCAAGAGTCGGTCGCAATCCTATGACTGGTGAGACGATTCAGATTCCCGCACGTAAGAAGGTCTCTGCCAAGATTGGCAAGGCGCTCAAGGATGCGGCGAACTGAATAACGGAACCTATCACGCCTCTGTAAAAACAAGCGTACCACGATAGGTATATAGATACAATTGAATATCGAATAAATAGAGCCTATCAAGATGTCAAAGTCTTGGTAGGCATTTTTTGTATAGAAAGGGGATGCTTATGAGCGAAAGAATTATTGATGTATCTGAGCATCAAGGTAAGATCGATTGGAAGCGTGCTAAAGATTATATTGACGGCGCTATTCTTCGTACTGGATATGGAGATGATATTAAGTCTCAGGATGATAAATATTATAAATATAATGTAGAACAATGTGAAAAATACGGCATTCCCTATGGTACATATCTTTATAGTTATGCTGGCAATGAGAATCAAATTAAAAGTGAAATTGCTCATGAAAAACGATTGACAGAGGGGAAGAATGTTGTATCGCATTGGCTCGATTTAGAAGAATGGAATTTAAGACATTTAAATAAAAAGGCAGCTACTGCATGGCTTAAAGAATTTGGTAATGATTCTGGAGTTTATGCAGGACAGGCTTTTTGGCGTGATCCGTTAAAAGGATTTGAATGTCGTAGATGGATTCCTGCTTATGGCACAAATTCTGGCAAGCAAGAAGCTAAATATAAACCATCGTTTCCTATGGATGGTTGGCAGTTTACCTCAAGGGCACATATTCCCGGCATTTCTGGAAATGTAGATGAATCTATATGGTATGTCCCGTTTAATAATAGGAAGAAAGACACATCAAACACACAGCCTGTTAAGGAAAAGAAAACATATCGTGTGTATAAGAAAGAAGTGGCTGCTTTAATTATGAGACATCTTTGTACTCATAAGAATCACGGCTATACGCAAGATATGGACAAAAGATTTGGCACAGGTACTGAGACTATAGATATTTATGGTCACAAATACACTATCAAATCTGGAGATAGGGATTGCTCTTCTGCTGTTATATCTGCATTTGAGGCTGCTGGTATTAGTTGTGGTGGAGCTACTTATACTGGCAATATGCGTCAGTGTATGACAAGCACTGGAAACTTTAAATGGCGTCCTATGTCTTTTATTGCTCAAATGGGTGATGTTTATCTTAATGAGAAATGTCATACAGCTATGTGTTTGTCGGCTGAACCCGATGTGTTAATGGAATTTAGTATTAATGAAAAAGGCACAGCAAATGGCGGTAAAGTTGGAGATCAGAAACAGGTAGGTGATTATGATGAGCAATACGGACGTGGCGAAAGTCATTTGAAGATGTATTACTCTTATCCTTGGAATGGTATTCTTGAATGTGTGAATAATGAGGTAGCTTTTGAGATTGAATATGAGGTTGAAAAGACTGGTTCTAAATCTCAGGTTGTTTCTGAAAAAATCGTAGAAAAGAATATTAAACCTGTAGTTAATAAGGCTATTGTAAAGAATACGAAAGAAGTAACGCCTGAAATCATTGCAGACGTATATCGTGGTAAATATGGTAATGGTGCTGTTGATGGGTCGGAGCGTTTTACTAAATTAACTAAAGCAGGATATGACGCAGTTGCAGTACAGAATAAAGTCAATTGGGTATATAAGGTTGCTAAGGGTTTATATACTGGTGATAAAGCCATTGATCATAAGTACGGTTCTGGCGAACAAAGACGTAAAACTCTTGGAACTTGGTATGATGTAGTGCAAAAAGAAATCAATGTCCTTGCTGGAATTGATAAATGGTAATGATATGGGGGTATAGATATGGGCTATATAAATTATAATCCGAATCCCGCTCGTAAGTTAGTTGGTGATTGTGTTATACGAGCCATATCAAAAGTGACTGAACAATCTTGGGAAGATACTTATTTAGGTTTAATGTTACAAGGTTTTGCTATGAATGACATGCCGTCCTCAAACGATGTTTGGGGGCGGTATTTATTTGAGCATGGATTCAGGAGATATATTATTCCTGACACATGCCCAGATTGTTATACGGTTAGGCAATTTTGTGCAGACAATCCTCAATTAACAGGTATTTTAGCCACTGGAACGCATGTTATCGCAGTAGGTGAAGGTGGAAATTATTTTGATACTTGGGATTCGGGAGATGAAGTTCCAATTTATTATTGGAGAAGGGAAGATTAAATGGCTTATAACAACAATGGATTTCCAATGAATTATCAGCAATATTATCCTTATAGTTATACACAGGTGCAACCGCAGATAAATCAACCTGTACCGTCCACACCGAATGAAAATGGAATTTTATGGGTTCAGGGTGAAGCAGGTGCAAAATCTTGGGCTGTAGCACCGGGCAAGAGTGTAATGCTTATGGATAGTGAATCAAATACTTTTTATATTAAATCATCAGACAATAGTGGTATGCCAATGCCGCTTAGAATTTTTGACTATACAGAACGGACTCAACAGAATGGAGCGCCCACCGAAATTGCTCAGGCAGCTACGTCTCCTCAATATGTAACGAAAGAAGAACTTACTGAGATTCTTAGTGGCTTTGTTACAAGGAAGGAGATTGAGTGATATGAACTCTTTGTTTAATTTACTAGGTGGACAGCAACAGATGCAGAATCCGATGACAAATATGTTTTCACAATTAAATCAGTTTAGGCAAACTTTTCATGGTGATCCTAAACAACAAGTTCAACAATTATTAAATAGTGGTAGGATGTCGCAAGCACAGTACAATCAATTGTCACAGATGGCTACGCAAATTCAGAATATGTTGATTAACAGGAGATAATTATATTTCGTTAAAAAACCATTGCGCAAGGTTTTCAAATATTACAAACAGTCATAAATTAAATGTCAGGAGGAAATGTAATATGAGTTTAACAGATGGAAATGGTAACGATATGGTTATGCCTGTAACCCCAATGAACGGGAATGGCGGCTCTGGCATGGGCTGGGGTGGTTCTGATGGATGGTAAGGTAATTTGCCATCGTTAAATCGCGGGATTAAGCGGGAAGGCTGAAATGCTAATCCGAACCGAAGGCTACACTAAGTGTAGTCAGGGGCAACGCATAGAGAGTGAAAAGATATAATCTCTCCACGAGACCGCGACATTGTTTATATTAAAGGAGAATTAGTTATGGGATTTCCAACATTCACAATAGATGATTATGAAATTACTCGTAATGGAGATATTTTTAATAAAAGGAATGGGCATCAAGTTAAACCTCAACCAAACGGGAAGGGATATTTACGTGTATCAATTGGAGGTAAATTACGTTTTGTTCATCGATTGGTTGCTGAAAAATATATTCCTAATCCAGATAATTTACCACAAGTGAATCATAAAGATGGCAATAAATTAAATAATTCAGTTGATAATTTGGAATGGGTTTCTAATCAACAAAATCGTGATCACGCAATAAAAAATGGGTTGCATCTTTGTGGAGAAAAATGCTCTTGGGCAAAATTAACATGGGATGATGTTAATTATATTAGAGAGCACGCAGAATTGTCTAATGCCGAATTATCCAAAAAATATCATGTTGCTGTTACAACTATTAGGGGTATAAGAAATTATAGGTCTTGGAAATATAAACAATGAAAAGATATGCTGAACTTATACGAATGAAAAAGTATAAGAAGTAAAAGATAAAAAGCTTTTACGATAACAAAATGGGATTATCCTTCTCTTCCTGTTTGCATTTGGCAACGGTGGCTGGGGAGGCTACGGAAATGGTGGCGGTTCCATGGGCGCAGAGGTGCAGCGTGGTTTTGATCAGTCTGCTGTAATGTCTGGTGTTTCTGGAATTCAGTCTGGTATTTCTGGTCTTTCTACTCAACTTTGTAATGGATTTGCTGGCGTTAGTGCGGGTTTTGCTAATGCTGAAACTGCGGCTACTGCTCGTCAGATGGCTAATATGAACCAAGCTTTTGCAGCTCAGACGGCTGTAACTCAGGGCATTAATCAGCTTGCGTCTCAATTTGCAGATTGCTGCTGTGAGAATAGATTAGCTTCTGCTAACCTTCAGAATGTTATTCAGTCTGAAAACTGTGCAGATAGAACAGCGCTGAATGATGGAATTCGTGATATTCTTCAGAATCAGAATGCTGGTATTCAGCGTATTCTTGATACTATGTGTCAGGATAAGATTGATGCTAAGAATGAGAGAATCGCAGACCTTGAAAGGCAACTTACAATGGCTAATCTGGCTGCGTCTCAGGGTGCTCAAACAGCTGCTATTCTGGCTAATAATGAAGCACAGACCGCAGCTCTTGAGAGATACCTCGCTCCTACTCCAGTTCCTGCATACACAGTTCCTAACCCGAATTGTTGCGGACAAAACTTTGGCACATGTGGATGTGGTTGTGGCGTAGCTTGATGGAGGTGTAATTATGGCAGAATATTTAACCAGAGATGCAGTTGAAAGCGTAGCGCTTAATACTGCAATTCCTTTTGTGGATTCTATCCCCTGTAATCGTGGTTACATTTTTCACCAAAGTGGAACGGGGATTTTTGTTCTGCGTGGTATCGTTAATAATCCTACCGCATGTTTTGCACGCTATAATGTTGAATTTACAGGTAATATAGCAATTCCTGAAGGTGGAGCAATTACTCCTATAGCGACCGCTATCGTGGTCTCAGGGGAAAGTCGTGATGGCAGTAGAAGTATTTTTACCCCTTCTGCCGTTGATGAATATGGGAATGTAACTTCAAGGGCTACTGTAGATGTTCCTCGTGGATGTTGTTTTACGGTTTCAGTAGAATATGTAAATGGCACTGTTAATGATTCGGCAATAACTCCTACTCCATTAATTAATGTGGTTGATGGTAGTTTGAGTATTAGCAGAACGGCTTGAAAGGAGGGACAAGAGTATGGGACTTTCTAAACATTATGATCAACTCAAAGAACTCCTTGATGATCAGATTTGTAAGATTCTGAAAAAAGGTGATATTACTCCTCAGGAACTTGATAGTCTGTATAAAGCGTCTGCTATTATGCTTGACATGGAGACAGAAAAGGCTATGAAAGAGTCTGGTGGTAGCGAAGAATATGAAATGAGTCACAGAGGTGATTCTTATAATAACATGGGTGGTAATTCTAATCATTATCCTTGGTTTATGTATCATAACAATGATATGAGTCATCAAGGGAATTCTTATAGAATGCCAATGGATCAAATGAGCAATACTTATAACCATGCTTATGATGGTGCTTATGCAGGTGCGTATGATGCGTCTCAGGATAATGAATATTCTGAACGTAGAGGACGTAGCGCAAGGACTGGACGTTATGTAAGTCGTGATTCTGAAAAAGAACGCATGATTGGAAAGCTTGAAGACATGATGGACAATGTTTCATCTGAGAAAGAGCGTAGAGCGCTCCAGCAATGTATAGATAAATTGGAACAACAGTAATTATTATTGAAAGGAGTCGGCTTTATGCTGACTCCTTTCTTAATTATAAAGGAGGATTCTTTTGGATTTTTATAAAGGTTATAAAAGAATCGAAGGGGACACTAAGTATATAAATACAATGCTTTCCCCTGAAAATTATAAAAATTGGTGTATTAATGAATATGCCATTATTAAAAATACGGACACTGGGCAGGAATTTGAAATGAGATTTACAGGTGACAAGTTTGTAAATCTTAAACTTCCTGACAGCAAATATATAAAAGGGAAAAATGCAGAACAGAGGTGTGCTCTTGATGCATTAAATGATGATAAAATTACTGCCGTTGCTTTGCTAGGAACATACGGGTCGGGAAAGACAATGCTTGCTACCGCTATGGCTCTTGACAGTGTTAAAAGAAAAGGTACGCAATCAAAAATATTGTGTGTACGTGAAGCTTGGGGAGAAGGACGTGAAATTGGTTTCCTGCCCGGTGATGTCTCAGATAAGATAGGTTTATTTCAACTCCCGTTTATTCAGCAATTAAATGGAGGAGAGTTTGAATATAAAAGCCTAGTACAGCAAGGGGTAATTGATTCTACTGTTCTTTATTATATGAAAGGTACAACATATAATGAAACAGTCATGCTTTGTGATGAAGCAGAGGACTTGACAGAAAAGCAAATTAAATTAGTAGGAACAAGGGTGGGCACAAATAGTAAAATATATTTTTCAGGGGATTATAAACAGTCATTGTTAGACAGCACTGAGTTTAACCCTTTATTACGCATGTGCGAAAAACTTAAAGGAAATCCACTTTTCGCGTGTGTATATCTGTCAGAAGATGTGCGTAGTGAGACTTCTAAAATGTTTGCTGATTTATTTGATTAAAGGAATTAAAAGGAGGAAACGTGTATGGCTGAACTTGCATTACTCCCTGAAGTGGGAAATGAATTTTCTTATATTGAAGAAATGGGCGCAGATGTATACGATGAATTAATGAAATTTTATACGGGTAAACGGGTTCTGATCTTTAATAAAGATATTGATAGTACTATTATTGAATCCTATGCTATTCGTATTTTGAAGTGGAATGAAGAGGATAAGAATATCGCTCCTGATTTAAGGAAGCCTATTACTATCCTTATTAATAGTTGTGGTGGCGACTTATTTAGTACACTGTTTTTTATTGATATTCTTAAACAATCTAAGACGCCTATTAGAACAGTAGGTATGGGATTTGTAGCATCGGCTGCTTACTATATCTATATTAACGGGCATGACAGAATTGCATTTGAAAATACAACATTCCTTCAGCATGACGGAACCATCGATATTGCTGGTTCTAATTCCAAGGTTAAGGATTTCATTGCTTTTAATGACTATACCGAGGAAAGAATCAAGAAAATGATTTTGTCTGTAACCAAAATTGATCCAGAGTTCTATGATAAGACTTTTGATAAGGAATATTACTTCTTTGCTGATAAGGGTAAGGACTTGGGTGTTGTAGATAAGATTATTGGGCAGGATGTTGAACTGACTTATATTTTTGAATGAGGATAATATATGGATAAACAATTATTAAATAAATTACCTACTGAATCAGAAGAACAATATATTTGGAGAATTGGGCATTATATTGGTGACGGGCTGATTGATTCATGGAAAGACGTGGCTGATACAGTAAATGCTCAGTTATATACAGATGAAAGCCAATGGAAAAATAGCGATACTTATAGACGTCAAGTTTCTACTGCTAAAAGATATTATGATAATGTATTTAGTGCTATGGTTTCAGATGCTGAATACGATCCTAATATTCAGAAGCAACTTGAGGAACTTAGACGTGAAAGAATTAAAATACAGACGTTAAATGTTGAGCGCAACAGGATTGATAGAGAACAGGCTCGTAGGGAATTATTCTTTGAACAAATTCATAACTTGGCTCAGACTATTCCTGTGCCAGAGTTTGAAGCGGTTCAGGTTAACGATGACAGTGAAGAGGCATACGTTTTGTGTCTTGCAGATATTCATGCAGGTGCAAAGTTTACATCTTTAACTAATGAATATTCATTGGATATTATGAAGGATAGATTTGATCTGTTGGTTGTGGATATTGTGAACTTTATTCGTTCTCATAAGGTCAAAGAACTGACAGTGCTTGGTCTGGGTGATTTTGTTCAAGGTCTTATTCATGCCAATGATTTAAAGATTAATGATTCTTCTATGGTGGTTGCTGTTGTTGAAGTATCTAAGACTGTGGCTGCATTCTTAACAGAATTATCTAAATATGCTTATATTAAATATTATCATGTAGGCTCTTCTAATCATTCTCAGCTTAGAGTGCTTGGTACAAGACCTAATGAGTTGATGGATGAAGACGTGGAATATATTATCGGGCATTATATTGAAGACTTGTGTGTGTCAAATAAGCGGATTACAGTTAATACCCCTAAAGAGGGTGAATGGTTTACTAAGATTGATGTGACTGGGTTTAATGTAATTGCAATGCATGGTCATCAGATTAAGAGTTTTGAGAATGCGTTGAGTATGTTGTCTGTTAAACAGGATGAAATGGTTGATTATCTTATTATTGGACATACGCATACCAGTAAAGAGATCAGTGGTTCTGAAGGATGTTGCCATGATACTGAGGTTTTAGTGTGTCCTAGTTTTGTGGGATGCGATCCTTATGCGGATAGTATTTTTAAAGGTAGTAAGCCAGCTGTGAAGATTTTTGGTTTTCATCATATTTATGGTCATAATGAATCATATAAATTCATATTATAAATAGGAAGAGATGCGTGCAAGCGTGTCTCTTCTTTATTATATCGCGGGATGGAGAAGTTCGGTTTAACTCACTAGCTTCATGGGCTAGAGATTCGGGGGTTCAAATCCCCCTCCCGTTATTTCGTATGTAACTTTTAATGAATCAAACAGATAAAAAAGGAAGGTGATTGCATGGCTTATCTTCGTGAGGTTAAGAGCCAAGAAGCTGTAAAAAAAATGAGAGTAGGTGATTTGCGAAACGAATATAATGCTCTTGCAGAACGCTATACAAGAATCACGAAATGTGATGATTTGGTGTGTCCTTCTTGTGGACGATTAAAATCTGCAAAGAGAGAAAACTTTTATGCAGATAGAAATACAATACATGGGTTTTATCCATATTGTAAAGAGTGTGTCTTTAGAGATGCAGAGAATATAGAGAAGCCCACGGATCAGCCTAAAGAGACTAAATTGTCTGTCCAAAGAGTTTTACGGAAAATGGATAGACCTTTTATTGAAAGTTTATATGTTAGCTGTGTTAATGCATATAACAATGAAGAATCTAATGATTCTGGTAAAGCAAAAATGATGCCATTCCAAAGATATATGACTCAGATAAATAGTTTCCCAGCATATAAAGATAAAACATGGGAGAACTCTGAATGGGGTGAAAAGCTTGTTACTAAGCAACCAGATAGGATTGATATAGTCGATGAAGACCAAGAGATAATTAAACGTGGTCGTAAAAGATTTGGCGCTTATTCTGCTGAAGAACTATATCAACTTGAAAGTGCTTATGAAGACTGGGTGTCCAGATATCCTGCCGAAGCTAAGGCTCAAGAGGTTTTGTTTGAGCAGTTGTGCATACAAGATATGAGAGCCAGACAATTAGCTAAAGAGGGGTCAGATCCTAAAGATGCTATTAAATCTTGTCAGGATATTATGACAAGTTTAGGAATTAAGCCTACACAGAATTCTACTGATGCCATGACTGATCAAAAAAGTTTCGGTGAATTAATTAAAGCTTGGGAGATGGAAAGACCAATTCCTGAACCAGAGGGTGAATGGGCTGATGTGGATAGGATTGGCTTGTTAATTGATGTGTTCTTTAAAGGACACTTGGCTAAAATGCTTAATTTAAAAAATGCTTTTTCTTCTATATATGAAAGATTTATTGGTAAATTTACTGTGACACGTCCTGAATATGAAGAGGGCGATGATACAGAAGCTATTTTTGACGAAATTTTCGGAAATAAAATGGCTCAAGAATTTGAATCGGATGATGAATAATGGCTGAATTTATAGAAGAAACTAGAAGTATAGATGAAGTTAAAGAAGAAAAGCATAACAAATTAATGAAAACCATTGCTTGGCGTGCTGGATATTATCGAGCAAATCCACAAAGATTTGTAAAGGATGTATTACAATTTAAAACTATTCGGTTGCGATGGTTTCAGGAATTATTATTATGGGCAATGATGCATAATAATTACGTCCTCTACTTAGCCGCAAGGGGTCAGGGCAAAACTATGTTAGTTGCACTCGTGGCAACAATATATTGTATTTTATATCCCGGTTCTAAAGTTATAATAACAGCACCTGTACTAAAACAGGCCGCTGAATCGTTGTTAAAAATTAGAGATGAATTTTGTCCCCAAAGTAGCTTTTTAAGAAATGAAATAGCTAAAATCAGTATAGGGCAGAATGATGGTTCAGTATATTTTAAAAATGATAGTTGGATTAAAATAACTACTAGTACAGACAATGCACGTTCCGCTCACTGTAATATTATTATAGTAGACGAATATGTTAAAACAGATAAACGTATTATTGATAGTGTTATTCGTGAATTTTTGAAAGCCCCTCGATCACCGGGCTACCTTAGTAAACCAGAATATTCCCATCTTCAAGAACGTAACAAAGAAATATATATGTCTTCTGCATGGTTAAAATCAAGCTGGGGTTATGATAAATTTTTAGCGTATTTTAAAAACTTCATTAATCCAAAAAGAAAATATTTTGTTTGTGGTCTTCCTTATCAGATATCTATTCTTGAGGGTTTATTAATGAGAGATGAAGTTGAAGACCGTATGTCAGAAGACGATTTTGATGAAGTTGCTTTTCATATGGAAGATGATTGTTTTTGGTATGGTGATAATGAAGGTGGTGTGTTTAGTTTTGATGAAGCCACCCGACTTAGAGTAAATAAAAAAGGATTACTACCTTTAAAATTTTATTCTAAAGATAATCCTATTCCACACGCTCCTAGAAATGGAGAACGTATATTATCAGTTGACGTTGCACTTATGGCTTCTACTAAAAAGAAAAAAAATGACGCTGCTGCCATATATATTAATGACGCAATTAAAACTACAGATACAAAATATAAAGCCCACTTTATATTTGGTGATACTTTTGAGGGACTTACTACAGACGAATTGGCTTTAATTGTTATGAGATATTTTTATGAGTATGGTTGTACATATTTAGTACTTGATACCAACGGGAGTGGCTTAGGAGTTTATGATTATATTATAAAAGACCAATATGATCCTGAAACAGGAAATACTTATAAAGCTTTGACTTGCTGTAATAATGATGAAATGGCACAGCGTTGTAAAGTTCGTGATGCTAAAAAAGTTGTTTATTCTGTTAAAGCGTCAGCCGATTCTAATAGTGTATATTGCCTCTTACTCCGTAATGCAATTCAGAATGGTAATGTTGATTTCTTAGTATCTGAGAATGATGCGGAAATATATCTTTCTAAAGAGTTTAAGAGCTATAAGAAATTAACCGTATATGAAAAGGGTGAATTGCTTAAATCATATGCAGAAACATCTGCTGCCATCTTTGAGTTAGTAAAATTAAAAGGTTATTATAAAGATGGTAAGTTGAAAGTATTCGAGACAAAGGGTAATAGGAAAGACCGTTACTCCTCTCTGTCATATAATTACTGGTGCATGAAACAATTAGAATTGCAATTAAAACCTAATATATCTGATGTGGAACAGCTTGTATATAGTCTTCCTATTAGAAGAGGACGTACAAGAAATAATAGAGTTATTTGAGGAGGTGCATATGGCACGTAAAAGAAGAAAAAATCGCAATGTGTCGAGCACAGCCCAGACACGAGAATCAATTAATACTCAGCATGGAGTAAAGACAATTTCAGAATTACAGTCTTTTTATAATGATAATTATAATAAGATAAAAAATTTTGAAGCTGCTGAAAATTCATTTAAACAAATTACAGATGTGACTAAGAATACCAGAAAAGCAATTCCTACTTTTAATAAAGAGAAACTTCTTACTTATTTAAAGAATATTAGCAATAATGAAAAGAACCTTAGGAATCTTTCTTGGTATCTTTATTATAGGTCACAGATGTATAAGAAACTTATTAACTATAATGCGACTATGTTTGAATTGGATGCAAGGCGCATTATACCAAATTATGATGTAACTGCTAATACACAAAATGATAAGAAGATATTAAAAGAATATGCTGAAACAGCTAAATTTATTGATAGCCTTGATCTTCAACAGAAATTCTTAATGATATATCTTATCTGTTTTCTTCAAGATGTGTTTTATGGCTGCGCATATTATGACGATAATGGCCTGTTTATTCTTCCACTTGATCCTGATTATTGTAGGATTGCGGGTAGATTTGCAAGCGGTGATTTCGCCTTTGCTATGGACATGTCATATTTTACAGGAACTTATAATTATTTATTAGAGTATTGGGGTGAACCTTTTGAAAGTATGTATCGTCAGTATGAATCTGGTGGTGATGATTTTAGATGGCAGATATTTCCAGAAGAATATACTGTATGTTTAAAATTAAATACTGAAGACTGGAGAGTGATTGTCCCATATTATTCTGGTTTATTTGCAGAATTAATTAATCTGGAAGATGTTAAAGATTTCCAAGCTATTGCAGATGAACAGGATATTTATAAGTTAATCTGGTTAGAGATGGAAACTATCTCTGGCAGTAAAAATATAGACGACTGGAAAGTTGATCCTGAGATTATTATTCAATACTTTAATAGAATGTGTGAAGAGGCATTACCTGATTACACTTCTGCTGCTATTGTGCCCGGAAAATTAAATACCATTGGATTTAGTGATAATGATGCTACGACTAATAGCAATAAAGTTACTAAAGCTACAGAAAATGTACTTAATTCTGGTATGGGTGGACAAGTACTGAATAGTATATCTATTACAGGTACAACTGGTCTGAAACTGGCAATGAAGGTTGATACAGAATTGGCAATCAGTTCTTTACTTGGACAGACTCAGGGATGGGTTAATAGATATGCAACTTATAATCTGAGTACACCTTGTAAAGTAGTGTTCTTCCCTATTAGTGCTTATACAAAAGAGGACTTTAGGAAAGAATTACTGGAGAATGGTACTTATGGTCTTCCTGTAAAACTTGCACTTAATGCGCTCAATGGCATTAGTGAATATGAGTCATTAGCTACTAATTATCTTGAAGAAAACATTCTTGGTCTGTCTGAAAAGTTTAATAGTCCTCTTGCATCTAGTCATACGTCCTCTGGTAATAGTGATGGTGAGGTTGGTAGACCAGAGTCTGACGACTCAGATCTTACAGATTCAGGAGAGGCCACTAGAGACAAGAGAGATAGATCAAACGAATAAAAGGAGGTTTCAAAAATGGGAAAAATGCCGTTTATTAAAACCTCTGATGAAGAGGTGGCTGAGTTATTTAGACAAGCTGGTTATCCTGAAATGGAGAAAGAGGGAAGCCAGTTTGTATTTGTTAATATAGGTCGTTTTGAAAATGGGGAGTTCAGTACTGTCCCTGTAGATAAATGCACCTTCTCAAGAACGGTATGTCTGTAAGGGGGTGTATTATGTTTATTAGTATAGATGCTTTTTATGACTACTTAGTAAATAAGGGCACCAATCTTAAATTTTCAAAAGATGAGTTTGGTGCTTCATTTGTAGCAGTCGGTCTTGAGGGATCGCTGTCTTTTAGCAATGACACGTCTAAAGATGGTCTTGTAAGGGCGCATCTGCAAGCTGCCCATGTTGGTAAGAATAGAAATAGAAGTCAGATCACTTATAATTCTATGAAGAAGAATCTCAAGAGTATTAAGAACCGACCTATTTTAGCATACATTCACAAGTTGGAAATCGATGGAGAAGAAAAGAATGTATTTGGCTGGCATGCAATGCACGAAGGTGATAATGGAGAGGTTATCTATGATGAAATTCCCGTTGGTCATGTTCCTGCTGATGCAAAGCCTGAATTAGTTTATGACGCTGATAATGATAAGGAATATATTGAAACTGACGCTTATCTTTATGAGGGTTATACAAAAGCACCTGACATTTTAATGGATGCTGAGGGAAAGTGCCCAGTGTCTGTTGAAATTGATGTTTATGATTTTTCATATGATGCCAAGGAAAAGATATTAAATATTGATGATTTTGTATTTAAGGGAATCACAATTCTTGGTTATTAT
>OCVV012850599.1_pt1 | contig 19523 bp, 18 predicted proteins | sample 1539721 | NCBI WGS metagenome assembly OCVV01 (sample SAMN02144230, study PRJEB22623) | gut metagenome | biome: sheep rumen | host: Ovis aries | place: New Zealand
CAATTAGTTTCCCGAGGCGTTGCATCGGTTCCGGTGCATATGCGAGTCGTCGTTCTCTTTCCACAGACTATATGTGGGAAGTTTTAGTTAGTAAAAAGTCCCTTCCTCTTATGAAAAAAGAAAGGGACTCCGCTGCTCAGAAACCATTGCCTTACCGCTTTACCTTGCAGCCTGCCACTCCTTCAGCCTGTCGATCATGTCCCCATAAACCGATGCATTATCGTTAAGCACCTGAGACGTAGCCTCCGCAAAAGGTGTCAGGTCCGGATAATTGATCTCCATGCCAGCTTCCTCAAGCTTGGATATAAGCTCCTCAGTCTGCTTTCGGTTGCTCTCACGGTCAGAAGCCGCACTGTTTAGTGCTGCCGCACTTACTATCTCCTGCTGCTCAGGAGTCAGTTTCTGCCATGTATTCTCGGATATTGCAAAGCACATTCCCGAATAAATATGATTTGTCACCGAAAGATACTTCTGAACCTCATACAGATTATTATTGTATATAACCGGAATAGGATTTTCCTGTGCATCATAAGTTCCGGCCTCAAGTGCCGCATAAAGCTCTGAAAATGCCAGGGGCTGGGGATTTGCACCCAGGGCTGTCATAGTTGACATTATGATAGGATTCTCCGGAGTACGGATCAGAAGCCCCTTCATATCCTCAGGCGAATTAACGGGGCCTATGGAATTGGTAACACACCTGAACCCGTTGTCATAGTGAGCCAGCACACGGATATTGTCGTCTATAAGCTTCGCTTCAGCCTCAGCCTCAATATCACTGTCCATGAATGCCCAGGCGGTATCAAAATCATCAAAAAGGAAAGGCATGGCTGAAATACCCATGGTAGGCTCATACAGAGAAAAATTCGATGCATCGGATATTACTATATCTATCTTGCCTGCCCCCATTGCCAGCGCATCTATCATGTCGGAATCACCGCCAAGCTCGCCGGAAGGATAGATCTTAGCTGTCACCTGACCGCCTGTCTTCTCCGCTATCTCGTCAGCAAATGCCTGGGCTGCGATATTTCTGGGATCGCTTTCGCCGGTAGACACACCGATCTTTAATTCTATAGGCCCGGATGAATTCTGTCTGGTGCATCCTCCTGCCAAAGATAAGGTTGTCACACCGGCCAGGGCCAGCGCCATGATCTTTCTTATTTTTATCATACTATCTCCTCCTATATCCCTTTCTCACACTTTTGCCTTACGATACGACAGACTTTCCATCCTCACCTTAACTGCATCCGTACATTCTTTTATCCGCTGGGGCGGTATATCGCAAAAACACTTCACGATTTCCTCATCCAGCTGTTTTCCCGAAGCGATCTTAAGCTCCGCTATTGCTTCTTCATAACTAAGGGACGGCCTGTAGGATCGCTCTCCAGTAATGGCCGAATAAGTATCAGCCACTGCAAGTATCCTTGAAGCTACAGGGATCTCATTTCCCTTAAGTTTATAATATCCGCTGCCGTCCACCCTTTCATGATGATAAAGAACCCAGTCACCGACACCTTTAAGAGCCGGAAGCGAATCCATTATCTCTTTACCTATTTCAGGGTGGCGCTGTATCATACGCCACTCCTCATCCGTAAGCTTTCCGGATTTATTCCTCACCTCTACAGGCACACCAAACTTCCCCACATCAAGAAGCAGTGCTGCATAGGCAAGCTTTTCCCTGTCCACCCGAAACCGATATGAAACAGGCAGGGCATCATATATCAGCAGGCTTAACTTAACGACATTCAGCGAATGGCCGTCAAGTCCGGGATCCCCGGCTTCCGCCACTCCCACGAGGGCCTGCATGATCTCAAAACGATCCTCTTTCATCTGCTTTAAAGCAATAAAAACCCCGACCCCCAGCACGATGATCAGTATGATTATAATATATTTTAAAATATCACCGCTCATACCAATCCTTCCTTTGTTTCGCTGAATGTTATCTGGTTCTTTCCTGCCCTCTTCGACCGATACAGTGCATCATCCGCACGGTTATATACCTTGTCTATATCATTATCATCTGCTGTAATCTCTGTCACGCCGAATGATGCATGTATTCCATTAAGTTCTCCAAAGCTCACGGCATTCAGGCTGTCAAGAATTGCCTGGAGACGGGCTTTTGCCCCTTCCCTGTCAGCCTCACCCCTTATCATCACAATAAACTCATCTCCGCCCAGACGACCCGCAAAGCTTAATTTCTGTTCCATTACCAGCTCGGAAAAATGTGCCAGTCCTTTCCTGTCATCACCCAAAGCTTCTGTATGACCGCCAAGACCTCCCATAATAGTCCGTCCCGTGATCTGCAGTGCCTTATCACCCATCTGGTGCCCCAGCTTATCATTTATCTGTTTAAAACTGTCCAGGTCCAGCAGGCAGACCACTATATAGTCCTCATGCGAACTTTTAAGGACCTCAGTTGCCATAGACATAAACCTTGCCCTGTTGAAAAGTGACGTCAGGGCGTCAAAGCTGGATTTGATCTCCAGCTCATTTGTGATCTGGATATTCTTAAGATATGTGACGAACTGCTGCAGCCTTGTCCTCTGCCTGGTATAGTGCAGGACCAGAGAAAGGGACAACACCAGCACCGTGTAGAAAATATCCTCATTTACTATTGAAGGAGGTTTTTGCTGAAAACGCAGCGGCGAGAAGCCATACTTTACGCTCAGCCAGAAGGCGATTGAAAATATGGTTAACGCTATGCTCATATTTACGACTGTATCAATATAGGAAACAGCAATAAGTACCAGAAGGACATAAAAGAGAATTGCCGGTTTCTGTGGCTGGGCTATCGATACTAGCAAGCTGAAACCCATCATAAGTAGCATGCTCGGATATATAAAAAACTGGAACTGCCATTTAGGATTCTTTAGACAGAGTACAACATATATTTCCTCTATCAAAGCCAGAACAAAGAAACATACGAATGTGCCTATTCCCACACGGTCAAGTCCGTTCATGTTGTAACGCACAAAGACACTGGATACCGCGTAATTATCGTATATCCTGATTCCCAGGAATATCAGTGTAACCGCCAGGAGCCAGCTGTTCATGAACATCATGTGCTTGAGGTTCGTCAGCTGGATCTGGGGCTTACAGTCCCTGTATGTATCCCTGCTGTATCCATAGTAAATGAATGAGGTTGTATTCATAGGTAAATTTTACCACATACTTGCCAAAAAAGGGAAAGAATTATAGACTATTAGTGGTGAAATGTAACTATTCAGGACATCCTATTATTAGACAGGAGAATTATACACATGTGGACTGCTGATAACTGGAAAGACTATAAAGTAATAGACTGTACCGATGGTGAAAAACTGGAGCGCTGGGGCGAATATCTTCTGGTACGTCCGGATCCGCAGGTCATATGGCAGACCGGCCATAAAAATCCGGCCTGGAAAAAGGTAAACGGCCATTACCACCGTTCAACAAAAGGCGGCGGTGAATGGGATTTCCGTGACCTTCCAAAAGAATGGACCATAGAGTACGATCTCACCCCTGCCGGCAAAAAGCTCTGCTTCCATTTAAAGCCTTTTGCATTTAAGCATACAGGCATTTTTCCTGAGCAGGCAGTCAACTGGGACTGGGCTTCCGGGCTCATAGTCCGCGCCGGAAGATCCAAAAACGCTGAAGGCTCCGACAGCCGTGTCCGTGTTCTTAACCTCTTTGCCTATACCGGCGGAGCTACTGTTTCCGCCGCAGTTTCCGGTGCCTTTGTGACACATGTGGATGCAGCAAAGGGAATGGTGGCCTGGGCAAAAGAAAACGCCGAAAGCTCCGGCTGCAGACAGACCTCCATCCGCTGGATAGTTGACGACTGCCTTAAATTTGTGGAAAGAGAAATCCGACGCGGCAACACCTACGACGCCATCATTATGGACCCGCCCTCCTACGGAAGAGGCCCCGGCGGCGAAGTATGGAAGATCGAGGATGCGGTATTCCCGCTGATCTGCAAAGCCGCAGAATTGCTTTCCGACGAGCCGCTTTTCTTCCTTATTAACTCCTACACTACCGGATTACAGCCGGCAGTGCTCTCCTACATGCTGAACACAGCCCTCACTGCCAAACGGGGCGGCCATGTGGAAAGTTCAGAAATCGGGCTTCCTATAGAAGGTTCTGACACCCTCATTCTTCCGTGTGGAGCCTGCGGAAGGTGGGTACCGTAGAGAGGCCTGCACATAGAACGATTATTCTTTGATGAAATATCTATTATAATAATAGCTTGTGCTACCATATACGGTAGGCGGTTAGCCCTCTCTGGAGGGCATTGTGTCCCTCCGGACAAAAAATCCGTTTGAACACTTTGTTCATACGGAAATCTATGAGGAGGGCGTGAATATGCAGTATTCCCAATTTACATAATACCCTGATATAGTTTATAATATATATATGAATGTCGCTGAGCTTTCCACAAATGTATATCAGGTCGCAGGACTGAAAAATACGGATATTCTGCAATTCCGCAGTTATCCCGGCAAGCCTTCGGCCTCTGTCACCGGAAATTCTGAAACAAGAAGTTTTTCGGAGATACTTTCAGATCATGTTTCCAAAAACACACAGAGTGTTTCCGCCACGCAGGCCTACTCGGATATGAGCGCCGATGCCGCCTCTGCATTAAAGGCGTCCCTTTCCGATACGGAACTTGACAGCCTCAGGGCATCTTTAAATGCTGATGACCTCGCTCCTGATGTGGTGAATGCGCTTACTGATGATAACGGAAATATTGCCGAGGCGCTTTTAGATACACTTCTTAATGACACGGATAATGACGATGATAATTCTTCCGTGCTTGAATCTTACGAATCATCCTCAGATAGCCTGAATAAACTCCTTACGGACACGAAGCTGGCACAGGAATATTTAAGCTCTTTCTCCGGACGCAATCTGATAAATGAACTTGCAAACAATATGATCGCAGGTGTTGCGACAAGCGTGTGACTGCTGCCGTCCTTTTTCTTCCATTTTACCGAATGGATCTGATTCCCTCTATGTCTTCTTAAAGAACTGAAATGTTCCCCCTATCAGTACCATCGCCCCTGCTATGGCATAAAACACTTCTATCCCCGGCTCAAAGAGTCCCGATACTCCCTCCGCCATTAAGAATGCCCCTGCTGCGCTGGTAAAGATTATTATTATCACATCTCCGAATATGTTTACCAGAACAGACACCACTACAGCCGCCAGTGATGCGATCACCAATCCTGTCTGCAGTACATTCAGTGCCTCAGATATCTGATCTATCACAGGCTGTGCATACTCCGCCGACATTTCACCGGTTGCCGCCGATATATCTCCATGGTTAAATATTTTTGTTATCCATATCTGAATCAGCGCCCCGGTATCCGGGATATCGCTTATTGCCTTTCTCGCCATGATGAGTGCAGACCTGGCAAAACATCCTGCCACGGCAAGGTAAGTGCACACTCCTGCTGTAACACATAAACCTGCCTTATATCGTCTTAGTCCTGCATATCCTGCCACAACAGCCACCACTGCTGCCGCCACATACACCCAGACACTGTCCCAGTTTTTTCCTATCTGAAGCACGGTACCGCCTGCCAGTACAGCGCAGGCACAGAACTGGACTATCTTGCAGAGGTTCAGCCCCTGGAAACACAGTACACCGCCGGCCGCAATAAAAAACAGGGCAACAGCCCATCCCGGCATTGCCGCTATCTCTGAATTTATGCTGTTTCCCATCCACGCTGCGGTTTCTTCAGCCACTCCCATATATTGCCCGCATTCCATCTTATGATCAGCTCGCCAAAAGTTTCCTAACCCCAAATTCCGAAAAAAACAACTGATAGGCCTCTACGAGAAATTCTCACTGCTTATATGTTACCGTAAACATTATCTCTTCCCTTTTCCGGTCATAGCTTACCTGTATATTCGCATTCATTTTCGCACACATTTCCTCCGCTATGGAGAGTCCTATACCAAATCCGCTCTTCTTGCTGTTGTGGGATTCATCCTCTCTGTAAAATCTCTCGAAGAATCTTGTATAGTCTACGGTTGTTCCGGCCTTATATGTATTCTGTACATAAAGCTTTGCACCCTTGCCCATATACCCCTTTTCGAGCTTTACCAGGACCCGTCCTCCGTCATCACAATACTTTGAAGCATTATCTATAAGAATGGATGTCACTTCCTGTACGCCATTCTGGACAGCCTTCACAGTAAGCCCCTCTTCTATGTTCAGCTCATATTTCTTCCCTGCCCCTTCTACTACCGAAGCAAAGGACTCAGCCTGATCCTTGACTATACCTGATATGTCTACCGACGAAAAGACCTGAACATCTTTCTCATTAAGCTTGGAAAGCACTACCAGATTCGAGACCAGTTCGTTAAGCTTCTTTATCTGCCTGATATTCGATTCCGTCCATTTGGTTTTGCCGGAGGTCATCTCTATCATCTCTGTATTGGCTGAGATAACAGTAAGAGGTGTTTTCAGCTCATGGCTTGCATTGGTTATGAAACGTTTCTGCCTCTCCTGGTTTTTAATAAAAGGATCCATGAGCTGCTTGGAAAAATATATGAAAAGCAGACAGAATACCAGAAGTATAACTCCTGCAACTACCAGCAGGTAAGAATATATCTGCTGAACTATCAGATATCTTGATGTATAGTCTACGAAAACGTAGAGTCGGCTTCCGTTTCCCTTTTCCATGCTGTCATAATAATATACATTGTTCTCATGGAAAAACTTTCCAGACTTCCAACTCGTATCAGTAAAAAGCTTCCGTATAGACTCCGCTATAGACATATCGATGTCATTGGTCACTCCCTCATATATGGAATATGCTATCTCCTCCGCCTCAGCCTCCTCTATGGAAAAGATATGCTCCGTATTGACATGGGTGATATTTCCATCCTTATCGGTTATCACACTGAAATACCTGGTTTCATACTGCAGTTCTTCCGACAATCCTCCGGGCATCCTCTTGCTGCCTATAGCCCATACCATGTCCGGCGGCATTTCACCGCCGTTTTCAAGCAGCACAGTCAGCATGGTATTTACCTGCGCATCAAAAAAATTGTCCGTAAGAAAAAATACCATGGAAAGAACCAGGGTAAGACATATAAGAAGCGTAAGTGCCGCCAACGATACAAATTTCACTCTTAGTTTTGCAAGCATATCCCGCTAAGCCTTCCACACTGCAGCAAAACAGCATTTTATCCATACATTATACGCTCAGTTTCAGAGTCTCTTCAGTCATTCCGTACCAGCCAGGCGGTATGATTGTCCCTTTTCTCCCTCAATAGTCGCAGCTGCACCTACTGCACGCAGCTTATTCTTAAGAAATGACACATACAGCCAGACTGCTTCTTCATCTGCATTATCTTCGTTCTTCCAGAACTTTTCTATAAGTTCCTCCGAAGAAAAATCCTTTTCCGGGTTATTCATAAAGAATCCCAGCATGTGACTCTCCTTAGCCGGAAGCCGTATGGAGTTCTGCCCCGTAAGTTCCTCTTTATCGGTATCCAGAGTTATGTTATATACAGATATTACCTTCTGCGTATTTGCCCGGCTTCTCCTTGTCATGGCTCTCACCCTGGCCAGTAATTCTCCCACTGCAAAGGGCTTGGTCAGGTAATCATCTGCACCTGCATCCAGACCATTTATCCTGTCATCCACCTCTGTCTTTGCCGTAAGGAAAAGCACAGGCGTATCATTGCCGGACTCCCTTAGTTTCTTTAATGCCGTTATCCCATCCATTACCGGCATCATTATGTCAGACACAATGGCCGCATACTCTTTTGAATTTGCCTTTTCAAGCATCTGCGCACCATTTTCCGTCACATCCACAGTATAACCGTTAGCATCAAGCACGGCTTCTATGACATCCTTAAGATCTTCTTCATCTTCTGCTACAAGTATATTCATCACTTACCTCTTTCCTGCTTTTTCCTCAGCTTCCGCGTATCATATCCTTCAGCGTCTGCATGGAAATATCGCAGCTTGCCAGTTCTCCTGCACAGCGTTTCAGTTCTTCCGCTATGATCGCACTGTTCTTTATATCTTTCTTATATCTGAGTTCATGCTCCAGCGCCGCCCAGGTATCCATCGCTATAGTACGGAGCTGTACCTCAATATAGTATTTCCCGGGATCATTGCCCGCCGCATCCGGTACATCACTCTCTACCTCGAGCAGCATATGGTAACTCCTGTAACCATTGGGTTTCGTCGCGCTTATATAATCCTTTTCCTTTACAACGGTTATACCTTCCATCTCCCGTATCTTTCGCACATTCTTCATTATGTCGTCGATGAAAAGACATATAACTCTTACACCTATGGCGTCGTGCACCACCTTCAGAGCATTATACGCTGTCATCTCCACCCCGATCTTATTGCATTTTTCCTGCATGCTCTCCACGGACTTGATACGGCTGGAAAGATGCTCGTAAAGCTTATCCCCGCCATCGTCTTTCGCAGTCTCTTCGTACCGCCTGACGAAATCATCCGCTATCTTTGTCAGGTCATCAATATAATCTGCATATTCCTTCATTATTTCCGTAACCTCTCAATACACCATCAATCTTTATGCTATATGCTGCACCGTCAGCAGCTGATCTTCAATAACGTGGAATTCCCATGCAGCAGCATTTCTTCAGAATCAGCCGGGATAAAAACGCAGTCTCCCTTGAAAAACGGAAGCACATCCTTTCCTTTGCTTCCTCCCTTAATAATACCGCATCCGTCTACGCATAACAGCACTGCAAAGGAATTAGCCTCAGTCTTTATCCCTGCCATCTGCTTTATGCGCTCGGTATTCAGCATCATGCGTTCCATCTGAAAATACTTGCATCTTCCCAAAAGCTCCGTAGCATAACCGGGCCTGAATTTCAGTACCCTCATGGGCTGCTTCGGTTCCGATGCCCCGGACAAATTCATTACATCCAGTGCCTTATCTACATGAAGTTCTCTTTTATTGCCGTTTTTATCTACCCTGTCATAATCATACAGCCTGTAGGTCAGATTGGAATTCTCCTGCACCTCAGCTATCACCGCACCATTTCCTATGGCATGAACAGTCCCCGCCTCTATAAAAAACACATCATCCTTGTGAACCTTTACCTTCTGCAGATATCTGGTGAGATTTCCTTCACTTATGGCTTTTTTCACCTTATCCGCAGTCATGGAATGTCTGAAACCGTATATAAGAGACGTGTTCTGAGCTGCATCTATCACATACCACATTTCTGTCTTTCCACGCTGACCGTTTTCATTCACTCTGGCATACTCATCCGTCGGATGTACCTGTACCGACAGGTCGCTGTCAGCATCTATGAGCTTTACAAGTATAGGAAGGTCATCATAGCCGTTCTCCCTCGGATGAGTTCCCAGATATTCCGGGTGTTCCTTCAGGACATCAGAAAGAAGCCTGCCTTTATATTCACCGCTTGCAACAGTGCTCACTCCGTCCGGATGGGTACTGCACTCCCAGGTCTCAGCAAGCGGTGCGGTATCCGTCTCCTTGCAGAAATCATCCTTGAGACGCCTGCCGCCCCAGAGATAATCCTTCTCTGCAGGCTTTAAGAGAAACGGCATTATGGAATTTTTTTCATTATTTTTCAGTACTGACTTCATTCATGTATTTATCTGTCAACTCATCCCCATGGGATCAAACTCACATAGGGTAATCCTTTTTTATATGGTTTCCCGAATTTACCATCCGTATGTCCCAACAGCAGGTGCTTTAGCCATCAGGAACAGTTACAATATCATATATCCAGTTTATACTTTGTCTTATCGTGCACGCTTATGGCTTCACCGATCTGAACCTCTATAAGGCACAGTTCTGTCTCCGCCACCACCGTATGCCTGCATCCAGCGGCCATAGTCACCACATCTCCGGTTGATACCGGCTGCTTCATACCATCCACAATTACCGTTCCCCTGCCGGATACGATATTCCATATCTCGTCCCTGTGCGCATGGGAATGGTAATTCATAGCCTTTCCCGCAAGAACGGTTATCTTATTGGTCATGCTGCCCGGTCCCACATCCAGCACCCTGAAGCTCCCCCAGGATTTATCGGCAAACATAACCTGCTGTTCTATCTTATCAACCACCGGCTTATTATGGCTTGAAGCCTCTTTATCCGAAACAAACACGCCTTCTGCCGAAGCAGCCACCACCACATTTTTCAGCCCCATACATACGACAGGCACATCAAGTTCATTCACGACGTTTACATTCTCGCAGCTGCTGTCAACCACGGTCTTGCCCGTTGCGGAATCGTCCATGGCCTCCGTCAGGGTATTCCATGTTCCCAGATCTTTCCATGCACCGTCAAATTCCAATACGCTTACCTTTTCTTCTGCTTCAAGAATCTCCCTGTCAAAGCTTATTGCGTTAAGCGTATCATACTTTTCGTACAGATCCTCGTAGTCCGTAAAGTCGATCTTTTCATGGGCTTTCTTCAGGATATATCCCATCCTGAAGACAAATACGCCCGCATTCCACAAAGCCCCCTGCGCGATATATTCCTTCGCCTTTTCCTCGCTGGGCTTTTCATGGCACACCCCGTAAAACCTGCCATCCTTCTTTTCCACCGGCAGAATGTAGCCGTACTTTTCCGCAGGATATGTCGGCTTCGCCCCGATCACACATATATCAGCCGATTCTTCTGAAACAGCAAGCTTTTCCAGATTCTTAAGCGCCTCGAAGTAATCATCTTCCACGTAAGGATCCACGGGGCACACCATCAGAAACCGGTCCTCAGCCACATGCTTTATTTCATGCAGAAAAACAGAAGCAAGAACAATTGCCGGAAACGTATCTTTTCTGCAGGGTTCAACTGACAGAGAAATGTTTTCGCCTATCTGGCTGTGGAGTGCCGCCACCTGTGCACGGGAGGTGGCAACAGTCACGTCCGCTTCGCTGTCAGCAGAAACTATGCCACGGTACATTCTCTGCACCATGGATTCCACCGTTCCGTCATCTCTTTTTAATATCTTTATAAACTGCTTTGATCTGTTATCATTTGACAGCGGCCAGAGTCTTTTCCCTGATCCGCCGGAAAGAAGTATCACATTCATTATCATTAGCCCCCGTTATTTTACAGTAAGTAAGATCAGATATTTTAAATTCATTTTACGAAGATACATGATCGTACATATCCTTTATTGTATCCCGCAGGCTATAGACTGCACGCCACCCGGTATCCTTTTCTATCTTACTGTTGTCAGACTCAAACTTAGGCGTATCTATTGGACGCATACGGCTGGGATCTACTATTATGTCCGCCTTCACGCCGCTTATTTCCTCAAGCATCTCTATCACATTCCGCACGCTGACAGCATTTCCCCTGCCCGCATTGTATATCTCGCCGCCTTTTCCTTTGTCAGCGATTTCAATAAAGGCCTGGGTCAGGTCACGCACATCAGTATAGTCACGCTCTATATTTATATTGCCCACATGTAGTTTGAATTCTTTTCTGCCCTCCCTTGCTGCCCTCGCAAACTGCATGCAGAAATTAGAAACCGAAAACCGCTTGCTCATGCCTGGCCCTATTTCATTAAATGTCCTCAGTGTGATCACATCCAGCCCGTAAGCCCTGTGGTAGATATTTGCAAGCAGTGCCTGACAGACCTTTGTGGACGCAAAGATATTATTAGGCCTTGGCTGCAGTTCCTCTGACATGGGTATGCGGTCAAAATCATTGCGTCCGTATTCCTCACCTGATCCTGCCATTATTATCCTTGGCTTATACCCATCTATGCTCCTTACCGCATCAAAAAGGTTCAGCGCACCTATCACATTGATATCCACAGTCTCCGCAGGTTCTTTCCATGCATAGCCAACGGAATTCTGCACCGCAAGGTCATATATCACATCAGGCATATAGCTTTTCAGCACGGAAATGATGCCTTCCTTATCCAGCACGTCCATTTCTACCCATTCGGTGCACTTCTCCGATCCGGCATATTTAGCCAGATCATCATTCTCAATATCCGTCTTCTTCAGATATGTTGCAGTAACATCTTCTCCGCATCTTATAAGCCTTGGGATAAGGTACCTTCCGAAAAGGCTTGTGCCACCTATTATGAGAGATTTATTCTTGTCTGTATCTGTCATGCTCACTTAAGCAACTCCTCATTCTCACGGAAATAATCCAGGGTATCGGCTATGGTCTGTTCAAGCTTTATCTGCGGTCTCCACCCCGTGGCCTTGTAAATCTTTGACACATCAGGTTCTATGATCGGAACATCAACAGGTCTGAGTTTCTCTTTATCAACAACCGGTTTTATATCAGCCCCGCTTATCTTTATTATCAGATCCAGTATATCAGCGATCTTTACCGCTTTTCCCGTGCCTACGTTATATGTCTCACCGGGCAGGCCAAACTGCGCCAGCGCCGTATAGGCATTTACCACATCACGCACATCCGTAAAATCCCTCATAGCGGACAGGTTTCCCACATGTATTTCCGGAGATTGCAAACCTTTTTCCACTCTGACTGCCTGCCGGCAGAAATCAGCAACAACAAAGACCGGTGACTGTCCCGGTCCCATATGGTTAAAGCTCCTGGTCATGATCAGCTGCAGGTTATATGCCTGCGCGTAAACCGTTGCCATCATATTCTGTCCGGCCTTGGTTGCCGCATAGATATTTCCCGGGCGAAGGAACTGTTCTTCCTTTACAGGCACCTCCTCCGGGCGAACATATCCGTATTCCTCACCCGAACCGGCGAGGATCACTTTCGGGCTGTATTCCAGCTGTCTTAATGCATCCAAAAGATTAAGCGTTCCCTTTACATTGACGCTCACGGTTCCGGCAGGATCCTTCCACGACCTGGATACCGAGCTCTGAGCCGCCAGATGGAAGATGCACTGAGGGTGTTCATCCTGAAGCAGGGCAAGAACAGCTGCCGGATCCATTATGTCAAGCTCCCTCACTTCACCCTCTGAAAAACTGTCCGTATTGTGATTCTGTATGGTACCTACAACTTCATATTTAAGATTTTCACGCACCGCTTTTGCAAGATAAGGGCCCACAAAACCTGATGCACCTGTTATAAGAGCTTTCATAAAACCTCATTTCGTAACCGTCAGGACCTGTCGGGGTACGCCCGCATCAGCAAATGCTTCCGGCAGTCCTAAACAGTCATCTCACTTCATCTTTGCGATGATATATCTGGGTCTGCGTTTCACCTCATCGTATATCTTGGCCAGGTAAAGTCCTACAATCCCTATGCCTATCATGATCACACTTGCACTGAAAAGCTGCAAGAGAATTACCGTAGTAAAGCCTTCTGCCGCAGTCCCGCAGAAATACCGTACAAGAGTCTGTATTCCCAAAGCAAAGGCAAATATAAGTGACACAATTCCTATCCCTGTTATTAAATGCAGGGGAACAGCAGAATATTCCACAATATTATTAACCGCATATTTAAAGAGCGCAGATGTACTCCACTTGCTGCTTCCGACTTCCCTGTCCCTTACGTCAAATTCAACAGAAGTCTTTTTATATCCTATCCATGATGAAAGTGCCCGGAAGAATACATGGTATTCCGGAAACATAAGCAGAGCGTCCACTGCCCGTCTGTCCAGAAGCTTAAAGTCAGAAGCTCTGTACATATCGATCTTAGTAGCCCTGCTCATTATCCCATAGAATGTTCCGGCACTAAACTTATGAAATATCGACTCACGTCCACGACTTTTCTTTACACCTTCTACAATCTCATATCCGGACTCCCAGAGACGATACATCTCTATCAGGACTTCCGGCGGATGCTGAAGGTCACAGTCCATTACAGCAGCACAGCCTCCCCTGGCAGCGCCAAGCCCCGCAAATATAGCAGCTTCTTTGCCAAAGTTCCTGGAAAAGCAGACATATCTTACTGAAGGATTCTTCACGGCAGCTTCCTCAATACGATCCTGCGTCAGGTCAGATGAGCCGTCATTAACAAAAATAAGCTCATAAATGATGCCCGCATCATCCATCAGAGCTTTTAAAGTTTCTGCTGTCTTAATGATCATCCCCTCCTCATTATAGGATGGGATAACCACTGACAGCATCTTATTATCCTGTTGTAAATCAGATTTATCCATAGTTGTGAATTATTATACCATAATTGCATGGCGTTCGCCATTCCCCGCTCACTTATTCCCATGCAATTAACGTACAACATCCTTGTTGTACCATAATAACGCAGCGTTCGTCATCCCCCGGTCATACGCTCCGCACACTCAGGCAGCAGTTTTACTACATTTCAAATCTGGATATGATTTCCTTAAGCTCTGCCACTGCAGCCTTGCACTGTTCCACCTTAGCCATGCTGTCCGTAGTATCCGATACCATATCGGATGTCTTGCCCGCTATATCGGATATACCTCTGGTGGACTCATTGACGGTATTGTCTATGCCGTTTATAGCAGCAGCTATACGGTCAATTGCTTCGTTCAGACTGTCAATGCTGCTTCGTATGGTATCCATGCTCCGGCCGAAGCTTTCTGCATCCTCACGGTACTGCACGCTCACCTTGCCGAACTCCTCGTAATCCGAAAGTACATTGCTTTCCAGGAAACTGGTTGTTTCTGTAAGACACTCCGCCATCTGGTTAACTGCCGAAACCACCTCGGTTACAATGTGGCCAATGTCACTTACTGCCGAAGAGGACTGCGTAGCCAGGTTACCTACTTCTGTAGCAACAACAGCGAAGCCTCTTCCTGCTTCACCTGCCCTGGCTGCCTCTATGGACGCATTCAGTGCTAACAGGCTTGTCTGCGAAGATATCTCCATTATAGTTCCGGAAAGAGCATTTATCTTATCAACAGACTTGGATGCCTGTATTGCCTTTTCTGATTTTTCCTTAACTGACTCATATATCTCTATGGTCTTCCGGCTTGCTTTTTCTGTTGTTGCCGCAAGCTCTGTTGCACGCTGGGACACCTCTCTTGACAGGCTGCTGCCGTCCGCAGCCAGCTTTTCAATGCTCTGGGCGCTATCCTGTATATCTCCGATATTACCTGTGATACCGGCAGTGGTAGCTGCAGTCTCCTGCATACCTGCGGCCAGTTCTTCCGTCGTAGCGGAATTGTCCTGGCAGATATTGCCCACATTCCTGATTGTAAGATCCAGATCATCAACATTGGAATCAATACTCTGTCCTGCACCTTCAATGGACTCCACAACACCCCTCAGGCTTTCGTGCATCCGCTCCACAGTCCTTGAGATAACTCCCACTTCATCAGACCGCTTAGCCAGAGCCTTAGCAGTTTTGTCATCAGAGAAATCAAGCCCCGCTATATTATTTATAACAGGAACAAGCGCATTTATTCCCGTCATTAACATCGACGAAACAAGGATTATCGCAATTATAGCCACTATCAGGCAGAGCACTGCATATATTATCATCTTGTTGCGCATCTTTGACACGCTCTTAAGCATCTCTGCCTTATCTGCAGTAACTATCACTATATTGCCATCATTTGTGAAAGAATAACCGGCTACTTTATTTACACCTTTGTATTTGTAAATGCATGAACCGTCAGGAACTTCCTTTCCCGCCTGGAGGTCTGCAACTATCCCCTTTACCGCATCATTTTCCACAGGCTGGCCGATCTTCTCGGGGGTCTTATGCCAAAGCATGGTGCCGTCAGGTGCAACCATGTATGCATAGGATCCTTCAACGCCTGTCATCTCAATCTTGCCAATAAGAGAATCGTAATCAATCTTTACAAGCTCATCATAATCAGAAGTAACAAGTACTATATTTCCGGTATCTGTAAATGAATATCCCGCAAGCTTTTTGGAGTCCTTATAATCATAGATTACATATCCGTCCTCAACAGTCTTTCCGGCCTGAAGGTCTGCAACTATCCCCTTTACCGCTGCATTTTCCACAGGCTGGCCGATCTTTTCCGGAGTGGGATGCCATAACATCGTTCCATCGGGAGATACCATGTATGCATACGAGCCTTCTGCCACATCTATCTTTATATTTCCTATAAGGGAATCGTAATTGATCTTCATGAATGCATCATAATCAGCCGTAACGATCACGATGTCACCGGTTTTTGTGAATGCATATCCGGCAAGCTTTGTTGCTTCCTTGTATTCATAGAATATCGCACCGGGCTCTACTTTTTTTCCTGCCTGGAGATCTGCAACTATGCCTTTTACTGCCGCATTTTCTACAGGCTGGCCGATCTTTTCGGTAGTCTGATGCCAGAGCATGGTGCCGTCAGGACTTACCATGTATGCGTATGATCCCTCAACGCCCGATATGGTCACATCACCAAGCACAGATTTAAGTGTCGCCCTGTCCGGACGTATTCCGTCCACCGTCACCTTGTCAATGGCATGAGCCGTATTGACCGCCAGATCGAAGGCATAATTCTTGTAGACTTCTTCACCGAACTCCCGGGAAAAATCTATGGAAACCGCAGCTTCCTCCGCAAGATTCTTGGCATATCCGCCATATGCCTCCTCTCCAAATTCAGTGGCAAAATCCACCGCCACAGCAGTTTCCTGCGCCAGGTTAAGGGCGTAATTCAGATAAGTATTCTGCATCGACTTTGATGCATTTAAAACGCCGCTGATAACCTGTATCAGTATTGCGACAAACAGTATTCCGCCTGCAAAAAAAGCAATCTTGGTACTCAGCCTTGAAAAGAAACCGATACTTTCGGCTTTCGCGGCCGTTCTTGAAGAACTGACTTTAGCTTCCATTCCCATTACCCCCCATATTTTTTTTAGATTTGTTTTTATGAAAAATGAAAACCTTTTCCGTAATATTTTATCATAGGCGTAATGCACAGTCTACAAAAATGTATTAAAAATAATACAAAAGACGCCGGTTTTTCCCGGCACCTTTCAGAAATCCACCAGAAAGATTCCTATCCTTATCATGTGGAAACCGCCCTTTTGCTCCACGCTTATTACTTTTCCCTTAAGAAGCTTGCCGGCATCCATAAGACGGGCAAAAACCACATTATCCTTTTCCGGCACATAGCCAAGCTTTTGTCCGGCATCGTTAAGTACCAGTATCGCTTTATCATCGAATTTATTATCTTCCCGCCTCAGGTTCAGCATATCACCCGCCTTTACGCCCTCAAGTACCTCCGGATCCTTTAAGTGGGTGGTTCCTGCGACATATGTGTCAAAAAGATGGATTTCCTTTATCAGAGGTTTCAGTACATCTCCCAGCTCATGGCTTTCCACTAAGGACACCATTCCGCTCTCAGTCTTTGTCAGTTCATTTGCCATGCTATCACGCCTCCGTTCCCCATTATCTCTGCCAGCATATCCTCAAGCTGCCTGTCATAATCCTCATATGACTTAAGCTCCTCTGCAAGACTTTCTTTCTTTGCCTCTACCGCTTCCGGATCTTCCAGCAGGTACTTGTACTGATAAGGATCCGTCTCGCATATCTTCTTTATCTGTGCCTTAAGTGAAATGATCTTTTCCTCAATATCAGGGATTTCGCTTATCTCCATATCCAGCCCCAGTTCATCCAATGCCTTATTCACTAACAGCTCACACTCCGTGAGTCCCTCAAGATCATTGCACTCATATGCGGCAACAGCCCTGTTCCAGAGTTCCTTAAGCACCGGCTCTTCATTTGTCTTTGGGAAAATATCCGGATGTATCCTTTTTGCGATCCTGTGATAAGTTTTTCTGATCCTTAACAGTTCAGACTGTGTTATCCTGCCTCTCTCCCGGGCATTTTCATTTTCCTGTATCATTTCTTCAAGCTGCTTCCGGTATTCTTCCATTTCCTTTTTAAGAAAAGCCTGCAGAGCAGCCTGGTCGACCGCCTCCCCTCTGTTGATAGCAGCCTGACAGAATGCTATCATCTTTTTCTTGCGTATGCATTCAATTTTCTTTCTGAATACAGAAAGGATAAGCTCCCCGAATGTCCGGATGTATTCCTGATTCATCTGAAAAGCGATCTTCTTCAGACGGTCCCGTTCCCTGATAAGTTCCACATATTTATCATAAGCAGCATTTCCCAGCCATATCATCTCACTCATTCCAGTACCTCCCATCCATATAGCTCATTGTACAGTTCTGTAAGCTTACTGTCAGCGATAACCGCATTCTTAAAAAATTCATCCCTGTCCCGGTACCACTTATCATTAAAATGCACTGTACACATTCCGTCCTCATCCTGTGACTCTATGATATAAATAGTATCTTCATAGTCAAACTTTATCACATGCGGGCTTTTCAGCAGGTAATACAGATCAAAAAGATCGAATTCCTCATAATCAAAATCCGTCAGCTCATACAGGTCGTCTATCAGCCACTTCATTATGTTCAGGTTGCCAAAGAAATCGCTGCAGCTTATTCTCCTGGCCAGATAGTCCTTTGCTATCACATAGAGGTCTATCGCATCTTCAATCCTCCCCTGCTTCTTCCTTATCCCCGCAAGCCTTGTGGAAATCTCCGGAAACGGATCGAACAGACTTCTGAAGGACGTCACTCTGTTCTCATAAAGATCTTCTATGATCTCTACGTACTTGTCATAGTCCTTTTCCACATAGTAGCCGTTCTTGTACATATCAGCCACCTTATAGGCCGCCACTGCGTTTCCTTTATCCATCATCCGGGAGAAACACTCATAGGCTTTTTTATAGTCCTTTTCCCCGGTACGTCCATAGTACCAGATATAGCCAAGACATTCATAGGCGTCGTCGTAATCCATCGCCTTTGCCATTTCGTAATACTTAAGTGCCAGGTCAAACTCCCGTTTCCCATAATAATGACCGCCCAGCCACATCATATACCGGGGATCATGCTCAGTATCGATCAGGAACTGCAAAGCCTCGATAAACATAAACTCCTCTTCCTCGGAATGAACTGACTTTTCCTCAAATTTCTCTGCTATCGTGCGTGCTTCCGCTGCTGTCATACAGGCCTCCTTCCATTATCCCGCTGCAAAACTCAGTGTTGGCTTTTTTAGAAAAAAGTATGCTTCGAGCTAACATTTACTTTTTCATTTAAACTTTCATTTATCCCTATTGTAGCAAATGACTTATCCTATAAAAATGGGAAACAGGCGTTCGTGAGGTTCGTGAGGCACTTATGCGTAAAAATGCATAAAAAAAAGCTGCCGCTCTACTGAATTTAATCAATAAAGCGGCAGCTTTCTCCGTTTTCCTGCTCTGTCACTAAAGCAAGTCTGTTGTCCCTGGTCAGTACTGTCATTAACTGCAGCACTTATTGAACGTGCAGAATTATGTCTTAAGTACTTATCCTCTATAACTCCCCTGCCTCTTTCAGCCAAGCAAGTATTGTCTCGATATCGATATCCATGATTTTGGCAATACGCCTCGTATCAATACCATCCTGATACATGCTTATCGCAACTTTTTTTGCCCTCGACACATCTCCTTTCTCATATCCTCTTTTCTCGATTGCATCCAAAACATCACACATATTATGAAGTTCTCCTTTCTCGCTTGCTCCGTTTTCTTGCTCTGCCACTGAAGCAAATCTGTTGTCCCCGGTCAGTACTGTCATTAACTGAAGTACTTCACGAACATGCTTCATTTCTTCATGTGAG
>OCVV011339006.1_pt1 | contig 19515 bp, 18 predicted proteins | sample 1539721 | NCBI WGS metagenome assembly OCVV01 (sample SAMN02144230, study PRJEB22623) | gut metagenome | biome: sheep rumen | host: Ovis aries | place: New Zealand
CATTGCGCGGCCCCGGGCAGGCGGACCAAAGGCAGAACCAAAGGCAGAACAACAAGCGCCGCATTGCGCGGCCCCGGGCAGGCGGACCAAGGGCAGAAAAAATGAGTCAGCGGGAAGCGTCCCCGCTGACTCATCTATATGCATTTTATTTCTCGTAGCCGACCAGGAAGGCCTTTGTGTTGATCTCGACAGTCTTGGGAGGAACCTTGGCCTCGATGACCTTGAGCCAGTCTTCGCGGGCGAATTCCATGTGCCTGGCAGCCATGCCGAGAACGATATTGTTGAAGACACGGGAGTTGCCCAGGTTCAGGGCTTCCTCCATGGCATTGATCCTGTAGACCGTGTGGGTCTTCTCAAGATTCTCAATGATGTTCTCGGGATATTTTGCGGTGCCCATGACGACGCTGATGGGATCGATGCGCCAGTCATTGACGATCAGGACGCCGTCCTTTTTGAGGAAGTTGGCGTAGCGCAGAGCCTCGAGACGCTCGAAGGCGATGAGAACATCTGCCTGGCCCTCTTCCACGATGGGCTCGGCCACGTCCTTGCCGTAGCGCACGAAGGTGACGACGCTGCCGCCGCGCTGTGCCATGCCGTGGACTTCCGAAACCTTCACTTCATATCCGGCGTTCTCCATGACGCCGCCCAGAATGCGGCTGGTGAGCAGGGTTCCCTGCCCGCCGACGCCGACGATCATAATATTCTTTGTCATAATCTTCTCCATTCCCACTGAGTGCGTTTTTTGATCGAAACAATTACGCTTTGACCTGCTCGAGCGCACCGAAGCGGCACATCTTCATGCACAGGCCGCAGCCGTTGCACATAGTGGCATCAATGCGGATGCTGCCGTCTTCTTTCTTTGTCAGAGCGGGGCAGCCGGGCTGCAGGCAGGCGCCGCAGTGGACACATTTCTCCGGAAGGGGCTGAACCTTGTAGGGATGTACTTCGCTCTTGAGCAGGGCACAGGGCGCCTGGGCGATGATGACGGACAGCTCTTCCTTCTGTGTCTCTTCCTTGAGGACCTTTGTGAGTTCCTCTGTGTCGAAGGGATTGACAACCTTGACGTTCTGGATGCCCATGCCTTTGATCAGAGTGGGGAAGTGGACGGCCGGGACGATCTCGCCGGACAGGGTCTTGCCTGTTCCGGGGTGGTCCTGGTGGCCGGTCATGCCGGTCGTGCGGTTGTCAAGAATGATGACAGTGCCGTGGGACTGGTTGTAGTACATATTGATCAGAGAATTGATGCCGGTGTGCATGAAGGTGGAATCACCGATGACAGCGACCCAGTTCTTGATATAGTCGTGGCCCTTTGCCTTCTCCATGCCGTGGAGAGAGGAAATGCTGGAGCCCATGCAGACAGTGGTGTCGACGACTGCCAGGGGAGCCAGAGCGCCCAGAGTGTAGCATCCGATGTCGCCGGCTGCATGAAGTTTGAGCTTCTTGAGCACGGAATAGGTTGCCCTGTGGGGGCATCCGGGACAGAGGATGGGCGGACGGGGCGGAATCTCGGGAGTCGGCTCAATGCCCAGGTCCATTCCCAGAACGCGCTCGCGGATCATGTTGGCGCTGTACTCGCCCTGGATGGTGAAAAGTTCCTTGCCGATGCAGTCGATGCCCCATGCGCGGACCTGCTCCTCGATGACGGGCTCAAGTTCTTCGAAAATGTAGAGAACGTCGACCTGCTTCGCGAAGTCTTCGATCATTTTCCTGGGGAGCGGATTGCACATGCCGAGCTTGAGGATGGAGGCATTGGGGCAGACTTCCTTGACATACTGATAAGGGATGCCGTCCGTGATGAAGCCGACCTTCTTGCCGTCGATGGTCATATCTCCCATCTCGACCTTGTTGAAGGGCTGGCTGCAGGCCCACTCTTCCATATCTTTCATGCGCTGCTCGACGACCAGATGGCGCTTCTTGGCCATGCCGGGCATCATGACACGCTTGAAGGGATCTCTCTTGTACTCTTTGTCTTCGGGCTCGATGCGGTCGCAGAGCTCGACCTCGCACTGGGAGTGGGCAAGGCGGGTGGTGGTGCGGATGATGACCGGCGTGTCGAATTTCTCGCTGATCTCATAGGCATACTTCATGAAATCCTTGGCTTCCTGGGAATCCGCGGGCTCAAGGCAGGGGACGACAGCGGCGCGGCAGACGCGGCGGGTGTCCTGCTCGTTCTGGGAGCTGTAGAGGCCGGGATCATCGGCGACGACAAATACAAGGCCGCCGTCCGCTCCGATATAGGAGACGGAATAGACCGGGTCTGCGGCCACGTTCAGGCCGACCATCTTCATGCAGGCCAGGGAGCGGACGCCTGCAAAGGAAGCACCGATGGCGACTTCCGCGGCGACCTTCTCGTTGGGAGCCCACTCGGCGTACACGCCGGGGTATTTGACAAGTTCTTCGCTGATCTCCGTGCTGGGAGTTCCGGGATAGGCGGAGGAGACCTTCACGCCGGCTTCCCACGCGCCGCGCGCGATGGCGGCATTGCCCAGCATCATCTTTTTTTCACTCATAAAAAACTCCTGGTTTAAAATCTAAACAATGGGGACACGCGCTTAAGTGTGTCCCCAGTTTCATGTCCTGATAATCTATAATGCGATCCTGATCATCTATGGTCCGGCAGACAAGACTGCCGGAGCCCTTCTGTCAGCTCTGCCGGCAGATCTTATCAGCAGATCTCGACGATCCAGCCTTCCGGAGGATCGATGCGGCCTGCCTGGATGCCGGTCAGAGTGTCATACAGCTTCTGGATGACAGGGCCGACCTTCTCCATGCCGTTCGAGAAGAAGATTTCTTTTCCGTGATCGTTGATGCAGCCAAGGGGAGAAATAACTGCAGCAGTTCCGCACAGTCCGGCTTCTCTGAAGTTGCCTTCTTCCACTTCCTTGAGGGTGACCACACGCTCGGTGACCTTGAGACCGAGGTAGTGCTCTGCAACATAGTGGATGCTGCGGCGTGTGATGGAAGGCAGGATGCTGTCGGAAGTCGGGATGACCAGATTTCCGTCTGCGTCGACGAAGATGATGTTTGCGCCGCCGGTCTCCTCGATCTTGGTGCGGGTCGCGGGATCGAGATAGAGGTTCTCGGCGAAGCCCTCTCTGTGGGCTTCCATGACGGGCAGCAGGCTCATGGCGTAGTTCAGGCCGGCTTTGATGTGGCCGGTTCCCCGCGGTGCCGCGCGGTCATAGTCACTGACCTTGATCTGGATGGGGGTAGCGCCGCCCTTGAAATAGGGGCCGACGGGTGTCACGAAGACACGATACATATATTCTTCCGCGGGCTTAACGCCGATGACGGGGCTGATACCGAACATAAGGGGACGTACGTACAGAGTTGCGCCTGTGCCGTAGGGGGGTACCCATGCCGCATTGGCCTTGACGGTCTGTACGACGGAATCGATAAAGCGATCCCTCGGGAAAGGAGGCATTTCCATACGCAGAGCGGAATTGTACATGCGGTCTGCATTCAGGTCGGGGCGGAAGCACACGATACGGCCGTCCTCTGTCGTATAGGCCTTGAGTCCCTCAAAAATAGACTGTGAATAATGCAGGACACCTGCGTCCTCGCTCATGACGATCTTGTCATCGCTGATCAGGGCGCCTTCATCCCATGCGCCATCCTTAAACATGGACACATAGCGCTTGTCCGTGACCATATATCCAAATCCCAGGTTACTCCAATCGATGTTTTTCTTTTCCATAATGAACCTTCCTCCAGCTTCCTGTTCCGGGGCGTTGATCTGCACAGCAGGGCTGCAGTACCACATCCTGCATCTGCAGGATCTGCGTCATGTCCTGTTCCCTGTCTGCTCCTGACCTGCCGGCACCCTACCTGAGGAGCGGCGCCGCCTCCACGCCGATATTACTCTCTGTCCGGCACTTTTACCTGCCATGCCGCTCTTTCAGGAGCGGCGCCCTGAGACATTTTCGCACATGCGAAAACGGCCGGGGATCACAGGATGTTCTGCCGCCGGGCGGCACAGGCATCCCGGGCAGAAAAATACATCTGCAGTATTTTTCACTTTTCTGCTTTATCATGCCAAACAGATATCCTATTATAAAGCGTGTATTCATATTTTTCCAGTCTAAACATGGAAAAATCGAGTAAAAATATACATGTATACAAAAAAAGACGGGAGGCATCCGCTGCTCTCCCGCCTTTATCTTCTGTTTTTACCTGTCCGGGCACTTGTCCCAAGCCCTGTCCGACCGGAGCATTTGCCGCATTTGTCCGGAACCCCTGTCCAAGCCCTTGTCTGAAGCCCGGTCCATAGTCCTTAACCGGAGCCCTTGCTCGAAGCCCGGTCCGGAGCCCTGTCTGTCCGGCTGCCGCTTCTCTGCTCCCTCTCAGGGATCCAGGATTGCCGCAACGCCCACAAGGCCGGGGCCTGTGTTGAGGGCCAGTGTCGCCGCGATCTGCTTGCGGTAGAGGACCTCCCCGTTTTCTCCCAGCTCATCCATCACCATTTTCTCCATCTCTTCCAGCTCATGGGCAGCAGCCCCGTGGCCCAGCCCCAGCCAGACCTTGTGGCCGCGGCAGAATTTGAGCATTTCGCTGAGCAGCTTTTTCTTGCCCTGCTTGCTTCCGCGGATCAGGGAGACAGTGTAGTAGATCCCGTCCTTGTTGCAGGAAATGATGGGCTTGATCTTCAGCGCCTGTCCGATGATCGAGGAGACGGTCCCGATCCGGCCGCCGCGCTTGAGATACTCGAGGGTATCCATATAGAACATGACTTTTGAGTCATAGATCTTGTCCTGCAGGCCCTGACATACTTCTTCATAGGACATTCCCTCCGAGAGCTTTCTGGCTGCCCAGATTCCCAGAAGGCCGCAGGCCACAGAGATATTTTTGGTATCAAAAACAAACACTTCCACCCGGTCCTGGTGAAGTGCCGCCAGGCGCACCGTGTTCCAGGTGCCGCTCAGACCGCTGGAAATACAGACGGCAATGACTTTTTCAATTCCCGCATCCGCCATTTCCTCCAGTTTATCCAGCACCTCCTGAAGAGAGGGCGTCGATGTCTTGGGATAATCTTTGGGATAACGGTCATACACCATCTGCGGATCAATATCCACGCCGTCCAGATAGGCCTTCTCCGGATAATCGATGTGCAGCGGCAGAAGCCACAATCCGTATTTATCAATACATTCCTGTGCAATATCACAGCCGGAGTCAACGAGGACCGCCGCTTTTTCGCTGTTCATAGGTTCCCTCCCGTCTATTTTCCAACACCTTCCAATCTGGTTTCCGGAATTTCCGCATCCGGTATCCAATACGCTTCTGTCTGGTTTTTCAAAACATATCATAGCATATAATGCAGAAGTCTGCATCACACAATGAGAGACTGTCCTTCTGCCGACCTTCTGCGAGACCGTCCTTCTATGTCTGCCCTTGCAAAAAAGCACAAATCTGCATATGATTTGAATATATTTCAGGAACAGCACAGACAGGAGGACATACCTGATGACAGACTACAGGGAGCATATGAATGAAAATTTAGCCGGCAGTGCCGTCGCGCGGATCAAAAAAGGCGGCGCAAGGGCCCTGAAGGCCGGCGGGCTGTGGATCTATGATAACGAGATAGCCCGGGTGGACGGAGAATTCAAAGACGGCGACATCCTGGCCGTAGAGGATTTTGACGGCTATTTTCTGGGCTGGGGTTTTATCAACCGCGCTTCAAAGATCTGCATCCGCATGCTGAGCAGGAAAAAAGAGCAGACTGTCACGCCCGCCTTTCTCCAGGCACGGTTGCGCGCAGCGTGGGAATACCGCAGGAAGGTGATCGACACTTCCTCCTGCCGCCTGATCTTCGGAGAGGCGGATTTTCTCCCCGGTCTCACCGTCGACAAGTACGAGGATGTTCTGGTCGTGGAATCTCTCGCGCTGGGGATCGACCGTCTCAAGCCCATGATCCTGTCCATGCTCAGACAGATCCTGGCAGAGGACGGGGTCAATGTGCGCGGGATCTATGAGCGGAGTGATGCCAAAGTGCGTGAAAAAGAAGGGCTCCCCCGCACCAAGGGCTTTATCGGAGAGCCTTTTGACACCCTTGTCCCGATCACGGAAAACGGGGTCCGCTATATGGTCGATGTCGAGAACGGGCAGAAAACGGGCTTTTTCCTCGACCAGAAGGAAAACCGCCGCGCCATCGCGAAGCTCTGCCCCGGCGCCCGTGTCCTGGACTGCTTCACGCACACAGGGTCCTTCGGCCTGAACGCGGCTCTTGCCGGCGCCGCCGAGGTCACCAGTGTCGACGCCTCCGATCTTGCCATTGAGCAGGCGGCCCAAAATGCCGCCCTGAACGGCTTCCTCCCGGTCCCCGGGACACCCGCAGCAGAGGGGATATCCGCAGCAGAGGGGGCATCCGATCCTGCCTCTGAAGAGACAGCTTCGGACACTTCTTCAAATGAGCACTGGCTCGTCAACCGGGCCGGCACCCGTCTTCAGTACCTGTGCGCGGACATTTTCGACCTTCTTCCCGCCCTGCACAGAGAGGGCGAGCTGTATGATGTCGTGATCCTGGACCCTCCTGCTTTTACCAAATCCAGGAATTCCGTCAAGGCAGCAGTGCGCGGTTACCGCGAGATCAACCAGCGGGGCCTGCGGCTGGTCCGCGACGGAGGCTTTCTGGCCACCTGCTCCTGCTCCCATTTCATGGATCCCGACCTTTTCCGCGATACCATAGCCCAGGCGGCAAAGGACGCGCACAGGCGCCTTCGCCAGGTGGAATTCCGCACCCAGGCACCTGATCACCCCATCCTCTGGGCGTCCGAGGAATCCTACTATTTGAAGTTCTATATCTTCCAGGTGCTGGAGGAGAAATAACAGGCACAACAAGACCCGCGGAGCTTTTCCGCGGGTCTTATATAATCCTGCTGTCTGATCCTTTTGTTTGATCCTGCTGTTTGATCCTGCTCTTTAACCCTGTTGAGGAATCCTCTTGCAGGACCCGCTTGTATGATTCCAAGGGGTTGGAAAGGGTTCTCCCGACAGAGTAATCATTGCATGCAGTCCTCTTTGCAGACCGCCCTCTTTCCCAGGCTGCCTATCAGCCTGCAGCAGGGGCGATGCAGAACATGGTGACGGTCACGCGGGTCAGTTCCCTGCCCTCCCCGCTCCGGATCTGCACTTCGATCAGGACGGAGGTCCTGCCGCGCCGGATGATGGAAGCCTCGGCAATGATCGTGCCTTCCTTCACATTCCGCAGATAGTGCACATTGGCATCCAGCGTGGAATAGTTGCGTCCGTCCGCGCGGGCAAGAGCCGATGCGGCGACATCGGCCATGGTAAAGAGAAGCCCGCCGTGGGCCAGTCCGTTGGGATTTGTCTGCTCATGGCGCAGCTGAACATGACAGAGACAGTGATTCACATCCAGCTCGTCCACTTCTATCCTGTTCCACTGCATAAAGGGATTGTTTTCCACCAGTCTCATCGAGAAAGCAATTCCCGGGTCTGATCTGTCGATTTTTTTCTGATGGTCTGTCTGCCCCATATTCCTCTCCTTCTCTGCAACGGCAATCTCTCTAATTGACAACATCTCAAATTGAAATCTTGAATGAACACGTATTGTGCTGTTATAATGTCTTAGGTCTGCTGATTCTCCTTGCCGCCGCGCTGAGGCGGGAAGCTGCAATCGCACAGAGCACGGACCGCTGCTTCTGTGATTATTATCGGCAAAACATCAAGAAGGTGAAAAATGAATTTACTCAATCGATCGGATCTGACCAACAAACCTCTCTTCAAGTATATCACTATTGCCCTTGTCGTGGTTAACGCATTTGTCCTGGCATTTCTACTGTTCGGACCCGGGCGGGGTTCCACCGCACAGGCCTCCACCCCCTCAGGTGATCCTGCCGCAGTCCAGGAAGGCAGCGGCACAGAGGGAAATGAGGGAAATGCAGATGACGGGGAAGAGTCAGATTACGAGGACGGTGAGTCCGAAAACAGTGATGAGGCCTATACCTCTGAGGAATCCCCGGATGCAGACGATGAAGAGGGGAACGATTTCGGCAGCGGCGAAGACGAAGCAGAGGAATCCGGTCCCATCCTCGAGCTCACGGACGATCATGTGACGCTGAAGGTCGGCGATTATTTCAATTTCTACGACTATATCAAGACCATGAAGGACCGCGACGGCTCCGAGCTGAGCCGTTACATCCACCTGGCCGGAGAGGTCAACACCTACCAGCCCGGCGATTACACGATCACCTATCAGATCACCAGCCCGATCGACGGCAAGACAGCCTCCAAGGATCTGCTGGTCACGGTAGAATATTGACGCCTATCTCACAGTCCTTCTTACGTAAAAACAAAAATACTGAAAAATACAGCCTCTGGAACTGAAAAAACGTCTGCGGAAGCATCTTCTCTTCCGCAGACGTTCTTTTTTTACTGTTTACATCCTGTCAGGGACAGTACACTGTTCACATCATGCCGGGGACCTGACGATGTTTATGCCCTGTCAGGAACATAATACTCACTGTCTATGCTCTGTCAGGGGCAATAACACTGTCTATGCTCTGCCGGGGACACGGCAGCAGCTTTCTGCGGTCCCATACAGCCGGACTGCTGCTCTTATGCAGCGTCCACGTTCTTGGTCGCCACGACGTCCACACCAGTTCCGCAGACATTTTCGATCACGACATCACCGATTCGGACAGGTGCCGCCACGAGGACATGATTGATTGCCTCCATGCAGGCGAAGATTTTTTCCTTGGGAATATTTCCTTTGGTCTTGACACTGCAGCGATCCTTCTCACCTCCGGTGACAGTGACCGTAGAGGTGACAGTGCGCTCGGGATGCGTGACTTCCTGGCGGGCGTATTTGTCTCCGATCGCGCAGGTATTCCCTGTGACGCTGAAGACTTCTTCGCCCTCAACTTCCACTGTGATCTGGCAGCCCATGGGGCAGCCGATACAAGTCAGATTCTTTTTTTCCATACCTACAGTTATGACCTCCTGTTCAAAAATAACTTATGATCAAAATGACGTATTTCTGAGATGCACATGATACGCTCTTACAGGAACCGAAGGACGACAGAGGGGTGGTCCTGTCCGCGTTTCCATAAGGGCTGCAGACATCAGAGGGGCTTGTCCTGTTCATGTGCAGGGATCTGTCATTTTATTCCGCTTCGATCTTGATCGTGATGGTCTTCAGATCGGGATATTCCGCCAGTTTCTTCTTCTGGAGGATGATCTGTTCCATCTCGCCGGGGGCCATGATCCTCTTTTTCCTGTGCTGGACGCGCTCGTCGTCAAAATAGACGCTGACAAAGCTGTCCTTGTACACGGCACCGACACGGAAACGGACGGTGAGGTTGTCGTCCATGCGGGAGACATTGACGGTGCAGGGAACGGTGTAGCGGGCGCCCTGGGTGGCAACAAGCTTGATGTCGCTGCCTTCTTTTTCATCTTTGCAGCCATTCTGAACGTATTTAGCTGCGTTCTCGCCGGCGCGGGTGGCCTCTTCGGAAACATAGTCCACCAGGTCATGTACGTGAAGGACGTTGCCGCAGGCAAAGACGCCGGGGATATTGGTCTCGAGGATCTCGTTGACGATCGGACCGCTGGTGACGGGATTCATCTCGACGCCAGCGCCGCGGGACAGCTCGTTCTCGGGGATCAGACCGGTGGAAAGCAGAAGCGTGTCGCAGGTGTAGCGCTCTTCTGTTCCGGGAATGGGCTTCATGTCGGGGCCGACTTCCGCAATGGTGACGGCCTTGACGCGCTCTTTGCCCTCGATGTCAACGACAGTGTGGGAGAGCTTGAGCGGGATTCCGTAGTCATCCAGGCACTGGACGATATTTCTCTTGAGGCCGCCGGAGAAAGGCATGAGCTCTGCGACCACCTTGACGGTTGCGCCCTCGAAGGTCATGCGGCGGGCCATGATCAGGCCGATATCGCCGGAACCCAGGATGACGACTTCACGTCCGGGCATATAGCCCTCCATGTTGACCAGGCGCTGCGCTGTACCGGCGCTGTAGATGCCTGCGGGACGGTAACCGGGGATGTTCAGGGCGCCTCTGGGACGCTCGCGGCAGCCCATGGCCAGGATGACGGCGCCTGCCTGGATCTGGAACATGCCCTCGGTGCGGTTCATGGCGGTCACGACCTTGTCGTGGGAGATGTCCATGACCATGGTGTCCAGTTTGTATTCGATTCCCAGGTCATAGACCTGCTCGATGAAGCGATAGGCGTACTCGGGACCGGTCAGTTCCTCCTTGAATGTGTGGAGTCCGAAGCCGTTGTGGATGCACTGGTTGAGGATGCCGCCCAGCTCCTTGTCGCGCTCGATGATGAGGATGCTGTCCGTGCCGGCTTTTTTGGCGGAAACGGCAGCTGCAAGGCCGGCGGGACCGCCGCCGACGATCACAATATCATACGAAGTCATTATCAGGCACCTCCCTTTGTTCTCTCAAGGACAATTTTGGAATCACCGCCGAGCTTGGTGATCTTCTCCATCGGAATGCCCAGTTCTCTGTTGATGATCTCCATGGTACGGGGCGAGCAGAATCCGGCCTGGCATCTGCCCATGCCCGCCCTGGTCCTGCGCTTGACGCCGTCGAGGGAACGGGCGCCCAGAGGTCTGTGGATGGCGTCGATGATCTCGCCCTCCGTGACCATTTCGCAGCGGCAGATGATCCTGCCGTAGGCGGGCTCTTTTTTGATCAGTTCATTTCTCTCTTCGATGGAGAGATCGGAGGGATTGAGGATACCCTTGCGGGTTCCGATCCAGTCTTCTTTTTCCTCGAGGCCCATCTTCTCTTTCAGCATCTGAGCGACGTACTCGCCGATGGCGGGGCTGGAGGAAAGGCCGGGGGACTCGATGCCGGCACAGTCGATGAAGTGAGGGGCATCCTCAACTTCGCCGATAATGAACTCGTGGTGGTCTTCGTGTGCGCGCAGCCCCGCAAAGGACGTGATGACCTGGCGGATGGGAAGATTGCGGACATGCTCGCCGGCTTTTGTGATCAGATCATTGATACCTTCCGCTGTGGTATTGATGCCTTCGCGGTTTTCGATATCAATGGCTGTCGGACCCACGATCAGGTTGCCGTGGACAGTCGGGGAGACCAGAACGCCTTTGCCGAACTTTGTGGGCTGGGGGAAGATCGTGTGGCTGACATGACCGCCGGCTGTCTTGTCCAGCAGGCAGTAATCGCCGCGCCTGGGAGTGATATTGATCTTCTTTTCAGAGACCATGTTGTGGAAGACGTCTGCGTAGACGCCCGCCGCGTTGATGACATATTTTGCCTTGTATTCGCCGTTGTTGGTGCGGATCTTCCAGATGGGCTGACCGCATTTTTCGCAGGTCGCAGGAGTCAGTTTTTCTACCTCTGTGTTGAAGAAGAAGTCAACTCCGTTCACATTCGCGTTCTCAGCCATGGCGATATTGAGCATGAAGGGGCAGATGATCCCGCTGGTGGGCGCATAGAGGGCGGCGACCACGTTCTCGGAGAGATTGGGCTCCTTTTCAAGAGCCTGCTCGCGGTCCAGGATCTCCAGACCCTTGACGCCGTTGGCGATTCCGCGGTCATAGAGGTCCTTGAGGCCGTCCTTCTCGGACTCATGGATACAGACGACCATGGCGCCGTTGCGTTTAAAGGGAATGTCGAGGTCTCTGGCATAGTCATCCATCATCTCATTGCCGCGCACGTTGAAGCGGGCCATCAGGGACCCTGCAGGTGCATCGAAACCGGCGTGGATGATCGCGCTGTTGGCCTTGGATGTGCCGCTGCAGACATCCTCCTCCTTATCCAGCACGCAGACGTTTACTTTGTAGCGGGAAAGCTCGCGTGCGACCGCGCATCCCGTGACGCCTGCGCCGATGATTATAACATCATACATAAGTTGATTCCTCCTGGTGGTTTCCAAATGAGCCTTTTTCAGAAATGGAGTCGAACAATACAGGCCTGATACTGAGGCCCTTTATATGTCGACTCCATCTCCAAAACACTCAATTATTCAAAACAATTTGTTACTATTCAGCTTTACCGGGATCTGCGCGTCTGCAATGAGCCATGCGTGCATGAAAAATACTGCGGACGCTGCGGAGCATTGTGAGCCATGGAAGCTGAACAGCTATATCATTTTCAATAAAAGAAAACTATATTTTTTCTCTTACCGGTCCGGCAGCACTGATCATGCAGGGAAAGGCATCACGCCGTAGACAAGTGCCGCAACGACTGAGCCGCAGATGGGAGCAACCACAGGGATCCAGGAATAACCCCAGTCTGCATCCTTGTTGTCGCCGGGGCAGAACAGTGCAAATGCAAGACGAGGGCTGAAGTCTCTGGCTGCATTCATCGCATAGCCGGTCACGCCGCCGAAGGACATGCCGATGGCAGTGATGATCGCCCATACGAAGACAAAGTTGAGGCCTGTGTCGCCGGCTGCAGTCTGACCGATACCCAGGATCGCGAACATGAGGACAAATGTGTCAATGAACTCGGACAGGAAGTTCAGACCTGTGTTGCGGATCGAAGGAGCTGTGCAGTAGCAGCCGCGCTTGACATCATTTTCAGGTGTAGCGGCCAGATGATCGTGATACATCAGTGTCAGAACGCTGGCACCGAGGAAACCGCCGACCATCTCTCCGATCAGATAGAAGGGAACCGATCCCCAGCCTACAGAGCCGTTTACCGCAAGAGCAATTGTGACAGCAGGGTTGAAATGTGCGCCGGTGGCTTTGCCGAAGATAAACGCGGGAACCATGACCGCAAGACCCCAGCCGATACCGCACAGGCAGGCGCCTCCGCCCTTCTGACCGGACTTGTTCAGGTTGATGTTCATGCACACGCCGTCGCCCAGAAGGACGAGAAGGGCTGTACCGACCAGTTCACAAATAAGAATACTCATTCCACTCATTATAAACCCCCTTATAAGGATAGGACGCCGGAACAAAATCATCCGGCAATAGTATTAATAATTACATATGTCTCACTAATACAAGTCTATTTATAAGTTAGTTCTTAAATATATTATTTTGCCCAGCCGAGAGTAGCATTGACGGCCTGCTTCCAGCCTCTGAGTTCTTCTTCTCTTGTTGCCTGATCCATTGCGGGTTCGAACTCTTTGTCAAGTGCCCAGTTCTTGATGACATCCTGCTTGTCAGCCCAGAAGCCTACTGCAAGGCCTGCCAGATAGGAGGCACCCATAGCGGTGGTCTCGACGCACTCGGGACGCTGTACGGGAGTGTTGATCAGGTCGGACTGGAACTGCATGAGGAAGTTGTTCTTGCAGGCGCCGCCGTCGACCTTGAGGGAACTCAGCTTGACGCCGGAGCCCTCTTCCATGGCTGCCAGCACATCGTAGGTCTGGAATGCCAGGGACTCAAGAGTAGCGCGGATGATGTGATACTTGTTGACGCCGCGGGTCAGGCCCATGATGGCGCCGCGTGCGTAGGGATCCCAGTAGGGAGCGCCCAGGCCGGTGAAGGCGGGAACGACATAGCAGCCGTTGGTGTCTTCCACGCGGGTTGCGAAATATTCGGAATCCGGAGACTGATCGACGACCTTGAGCTCATCGCGCAGCCACTGGATGGCAGCACCGGCTACGAAGACAGAGCCTTCCAGAGCGTACTCAACCTTGCCGTCGAGGCCCCATGCGATGGTGGTCAGCAGTCCGTTGTTGGGATACATGGGCTTCTCACCGATGTTCATCAGCATGAAGCAGCCTGTGCCGTAGGTGTTTTTGGCGTCGCCGGGTGTGTAGCAGGTCTGTCCGAACAGAGCCGCCTGCTGGTCGCCCGCGATACCCGCGATCTTGATCGGACCGCCGAAGAACTCGGGATCCGACTCGCCGTAGATGCAGCTGGAAGGTTTTGCTTCAGGAAGCATGTTCTTGGGAACTTCCAGTCTCTCGCAGAGCTCATCGTCCCACTCAAGTGTGTTGATGTTGAACAGAAGTGTTCTGGATGCGTTGGAATAATCCGTCACATGTACTTTGCCCTTGGTCAGCTTGAAGACCAGCCAGGTATCAACAGTACCGAAGGCCAGTTCGCCCTTCTCTGCTCTCTCGCGGACACCGGGGACATTGTTCAGGATCCAGCGGAGCTTGGTGCCTGAGAAATAGGGGTCAAATACAAGGCCGGTTTTGTGGTATGCGCTGTCGGCGATATCAGGATATTTCGCCATCAGCTCGTCCTTCATGTCCGCGGTTCTGCGGCACTGCCAGACGATGGCATGGTAAACAGGCTGACCGGTCTTGCGATCCCACACAATAACAGTTTCTCTCTGGTTTGTGATGCCGATCGCTGCGATGTCCTCATAGGTGGCCCCGACCTTCTGCATGGCCAGACGGGCAACAGAAAGCTGTGTCTGCCAGATCTCGTTAGCATCGTGCTCAACCCAGCCGGGAGCAGGGAAATACTGAGTGAATTCCTTCTGCGCCATGCTGCAGATCTCTCCCTTTTCGTTGAAGAGAATGCAGCGGTTGCTGGTCGTACCAGCGTCGAGTGCCATTACATACTTCGCCATAAGATATCCTCCTTTACTTTGAGCAGCCAATGACCGCCCCCTGAAAAATAAATAGGTATCGTGTAACTCCATCCCATGAGCCTGTCTGTTGAGATGAATATTTACACTGCTTCCGCGTCACACGGACAGCATTTCGTGTACAAATGTTAAGAAATCTGTGCCATGGATAAACTGTACATATGGTGGAGCACCGTCTCTGCCAGCCGGCTTCGGCCCTGCACCTTACCGCCTTACATAAACCAGACGTCCCGGGCGCTGGTGGAAATGGCCACCGCCCCGTTTTTGAGCATGTTCATCACGTCCTCACGGTCTTTGATCAGGCCTCCTGCGATCACAGGAACACAGCTCATCGCGCTGATTTTCCGCATGATCTTGGGAACGATGATCCCCGGGAGGATCTCTATTACATCCGGCATGGCCGCATGGTTGACCCGGGTCAGCTTTTCAATATTGGAGAGCGCCATACTGTCCAGAATGAAAAACCTGAGTACTGTCGAAAGGCCGAGCTCCTTTGCATGGTGGATCAGATTGGCCCGCGTCGTGATGATGCCGTCCGCCCTCGTTCTGTAGCGGATGAAATCAAGTGATATCTCCTTCTGCATCAGTCCCGACACGAGATCCAGATGTACCATAGCGGTCCTGCCGCTGTCCTTGATCCTGTCTATGATTCCCGGAATCGTGACGACATCCCCGTACAGGATGAAAACCACATCGATTTCCGACTTGAGGCAGTTCTCAAGTTCCTCGTCATTCTTGACCGCCGCAATGATTGGTGAAGCTTCGACTTTTTCTACAAACTCTCTTCCCATGCATTTCCCCCTTTGCCAATGAAAACATCTTACACGTCGGCCGCACAATAAATGTTCTGGCGAAGGCCGGAATGCGTCGAAAGCCTGACAATTTCTCCTCTACCTTCAAGAGGGACGTCTCCCTTCTTTCGGGAATCTGAGCGGGATGCTGTACAGGTTTTTCCGGAAAACGGCACAAAAAAAAGAATATACGCCACAAACACAGGTTCTGTCGAACCTTTACGCGGCCATATACTCTTCTCTCCAGGCACAATCTTCTATTACAAGAAGGATACCATTATTTTCAACAAATTGCAACACAATTTCATTTATTTATTTTACAATTTGTCAAATCTGTATATCTCTGTATAAAAATATATCGCCGCGGAATCTATGACTCTATTATAAAACAACATCACGGCAGTAGAAATAAAAAAAGAGAGACAGGGGACGGTTCTGTGTCTCCAAACCGTCCCCTGTCTCCAAACCGTCCCCTGTCTCCAATCTCACACTTCAATTTCTGTCTCTTTTTCCAGTAACAGGGCACCGCCCATTCGTCCTGAGACAGTTCCGCCTTTTTCCCGGAGGATTTTCACCCTGATGGTGCCTCCCGGCTCCTGAAAACAATAGGATGACAGGCCGTCCCGGGCGGTTTTCTGTTCCAGGTACCAGGCTGCGGCAAGAGAACCGCTCCCGCAGGAGGACTCATATACCAGGGAACCTGCCGCAGCTACATATACGACAGGGATCAGCTTTTTCCCTTTCAGAAACATGATCCCGAAAGCATCCCACTTTTGTCCGTAGGTATCGACCGCAGTCCGGATCAGGTCTTCATCAGGTTCCCTGTCTTCCACAATCATATGCGTGATGCCTTCGCTGATGACCAGGGGATATCCCTCCGGGCTGTATTCAACTGCCTGCGGCATGGGCATCTCCGCGTAGGAGCTGTCCTGTGCGGGATCGCAGAACACGCGCAGCGGATGCGGGCTCCCGGAAATTTCGATCTGAATATCTCCCGCCGCCTTCCCCTGCGTTTCCTCTTTTTCCTTCCAGAGAAGATATCCGTAGCTCCGGGCCGCGTTTCCGCAGAATTCACCGCCCATCATCTGGAGTCTGCCGGCCCCTCCCATCAGAGGAGCTGTCTCAAATCCGGCCTGCTCCGCCCGCAGGTCTTTCATCTGCAGGAGTTTTGCCGCAATCTGCGCCCTCTGATCCGCAGGTACAGGTGTACGCACAATGGCGGTCCGGTTGCCCGCCGGATCCGCCATGATAATTCTGAGTCTCATATTCTGAAAGCCCTCTCGAACAGGGACCATTCCTGCATTGTCCATGGAAAAATCTTTGTCAGCACCACGGAGCAGAAACAGCAAAGTGTAATAAGCTCTATTCGTTGATTGCGCCCTGCCCGGAGAATCTGGAGAGGAACTGTTTGGTGCGCTCCTCACTCGGATTACTGATGACATCCTCAGGGTGTCCTTCTTCGACGATGTATCCGCCGTCCATAAAGATGACACGATCCGCGACGTCTCTTGCAAAGCCCATCTCGTGAGTGACAATGACCATGGTCATCTTTTCCTGGGCCAGCTGGCGGATGACCTTGAGGATCTCACCGGTCAGCTCGGGATCCAGGGCCGATGTGGGCTCATCAAAAAAGAGCATTTTGGGATTCATAGCAAGAGCGCGGGCGATGGCGACACGCTGCTGCTGACCGCCGGAAAGCTGCTGGGGATAATAGTTTTCCTTCCCCTCAAGACCCATCTTGCGGATCAGCTCTCTGGCTTCCGCCTCCACTTCGCCTCTCTCCCGTTTCTGCACATGGATCGGCGCCTCCGTCAGGTTGCGCATGACCGAAAAGTGCGGGAAGAGATTAAAGTTCTGGAACACTAGTCCGAAATACCCCTTGATCCTGCGCAGATCAGCTGCGGATGCATAGACCGTATTCCCGTTCGAATTATTGTGTGCCGCTTTTTCATCGAGGTAGATCAACTCTCCGCTGTCCATGGTCTCCAGCATTGTCGCGCAGCGAAGAAGGGTGGACTTACCGCTTCCGGACGGGCCGATGATCGCGACGACTTCTCCCTCGTCAACCTTAACGGAAATATCGTGGAGAACAGTCAGATCGCCGAATGCCTTTTTTACGTTATTGATTTCAAACAGGCTCATGTTCCCCCTCCTTATTCAAAGTAAGACAGCTTCTTTTCGATTCTGCCCATGACCCAGGCTACGATGATGTTAAAAATGTAGTAGAAAAGACCTGCTACAAACAGGGGCATAATGTTCGACTGCTGAGCAGCCACCTGCTTGGCCATGGTAAACATCTCGGCATAGGCGATGGCAAATGCCATGGAAGTATCCTTGACCAGAGTGATGACTTCATTTGTCACAGGCGGAACAACCCGCTTGACCATCTGGGGGAACACAATCTTAAAAAAGGTCTGTGTCTTTGTAAAGCCCAGTACCTCCGCAGCCTCGTGCTGTCCGACGGGAACCGCCTGAATACCGGCACGGAAGATCTCTCCGAAATATGCCGCATAGTTGATAGAGAAGCCAATGAGAGCTGCATAGACCCTCCAGCCGGTCGAGAGCTTAATGCCGAACACATAGTAGGGCATGAAAAAGACCACGATCAGCTGCAGCATCAGCGGAGTTCCGCGCAGGATGGAAATGCAGACCTGCATAAAAAGATTCAGCGGTTTAAACTTGCTCATTCTGGCCAGTGCGAAGAGAATTCCCAAAGGCATGGAAAACAGCAGTGTGAAGAAGAAAATAAACAGCGTTGTCCCGAATCCGCCTATGATCTGTTGTACAATTGACATGAATCCCATATGGTTTTCCCCTTACTTCATTCAAAAACTTACTCAGAAATACTCTCCGAACGGTCTATATGAAAAAAACTGCTCGTGCAGGCAGGGCAGCCGCCTGCAGGGCTTTCGACAAAAAACCGCCTGCAGGCAGGGTTCCCTTCCTGCAGGCGTTCATTTCGGTGTAGTATTCTTTCAGATTCCTGTTCCTCTTGATCCCAGTCTCCTGCCGGGCACATGAACCGGAATCTTTACCCGACAGTCATCACTTGCCGATGATCAGCATATCGGGAAGATTATAATCAGCATAGTTGGCAACGATCTTGTCAATGGTACCGTCTGCGGCCATCTCATTGAGAGTCTCCTGGACCATATCACGCAGCTCTGTGTTGCCCTTTGCGAAAGCGATCGCATACTGCTCCTTGGACAGTGGCTCGTCAAGGATCCTGTACTTGCCCTCGTTGGCTGCCAGCTGGAACTGTGCTACGCCGATATCTACTGCGATGGCATCATAGACGCCTGCAGACATCTGCATAAATGCATCGTTGTAGTCCTTGATGGTCTCGTAACCGGAGAAGGTTGCGCAGAGATTGAGGTTCTCGTCGTTGCTACCGTCACCGGGATCATTGGTCAGGGCTGTATCTGCAGAGGAAGCTGCCTGTGCAACAACCATCTTGCCTGCCAGATCCGCCTTGGACTGGATGTCGGAATCCGCATTTACAGCGATGACGATGGAATTGTCGACATAGGGCTCAGTCCAGGTGTAGTCCTCTTCGCGGCCTGTATAGGTCATACCGTTCCACAGGCAGTCGATAGCGCCGGAGTTGATCTCCATATCCTTGGAATCCCAGTCGATGGGCTGCTTGACCAGAGTCCAGCCGCGGCGTGCGCAGACTTCCTCTGCCAGCTCAAGGTCAAATCCGGTGTAATCGCCGGTTGTCTCGTCTTTATATCCGTAGGGCGGATACTCCGCGTCAAATCCTACTGTAAAAGTTCTGCCCTCTGCAGTCTCTTCCGCAGGAGCCGCCTCCTCAGATGCTGCAGCTGTATCCACAGCAGCGGCCTCATCATCTGCCGCCTCAGCTTCAGCAGGAGCTGCTTCCTCTGTCTTGGTGTCGTTTGCAGCCGGAGTACTGCCGCCTCCGCAGGCAGTCAGAAGACCAGCACACATAATACCTGCCAGCAGCAGTGCCATCATTTTTTTCATAATACTTCCTCCCATTCCTATGGTTTCTGTCTTTTTGTGCCGCACAGTTTTACAGTTTATCACAGCGCAGTGTTATTATACTGAACTATTATGGACAAAACAAGTGTAAATTGGGAAAAACAGTTCGCTGTGCCGGCAGGCGCGAGAGGAGGTAGGCAATTCGCCATGCCGACAGGCTCGCGATCTTCGTTCGCTCGCTGTCGCGGCATTCGCCGTATGCATCCAAATCAACAAATCGCCGCTTA
>OCVV011195327.1_pt1 | contig 19513 bp, 22 predicted proteins | sample 1539721 | NCBI WGS metagenome assembly OCVV01 (sample SAMN02144230, study PRJEB22623) | gut metagenome | biome: sheep rumen | host: Ovis aries | place: New Zealand
TGGACTATCTTCAAACGAGCCTATAACGTGTTCCAACTTTAACCGAAACACATTATCTTTATTTTTAATGAGATTACGAAACTGAGGTAAAGAAATACTGGCTACATACTTGTTTTCAGATAGTACAAGCCTTGCTGTTAAAAGAATGACTCTTGATGGAGGAATAAAAGACAAACCAATAGTGTCTACCAACTCTTTGGATTTGGGGTAAATAGACTTAAATAAGGAATACATTAAATCTTCATTGCTTACTTTTGTTCCCTGAGAATTGAGTCTTACAAAAAGAGTCGGGTCTTCTGACGAATCCTCTTCTAACAGTATTTTATCTGACAATTGGATAGTTGGGAAACACATTTTCTCCAAGATACTTTTTGCTGTATCCATCAAACAATCCATTTCTTTTGTTTCTAATTGTTTTTCCAATTGAATATAATAATTCTCTTCTGACTGTTGCAACCCCCGTGTTTTAAGCTCTTCTGGAATCCAATGACGACATAGTGTTAACAGATCATGTTTTGAGTTTTCTTTTGTAGCCGATTCCAAAAGAAAAGAGAGGGGAATTGGTATGTTCGAGTCATATGGAAATCTTTCTGTTGCTCTTAAATTGGTATATGTTCCTTGATTGAATAAATCCTTATAAAGTCTTGACGCTTCTTTTCTATAAGATACAGATAGCATATTGTTATTATTTGTGCATTGATATCCCCACGGATGAGATCTAGTAACAACTCTAAAAACATATTTTTGTGTTGAGCTCATTGAAAGAGGGGCTGTATCAATCCATATTACAGGAAGATTCTTCAAATTCCCAATTGTCTTATGATCTTGTTCATTCATTGCCCATGGATTATAAAAACCTAAAGCAATAGAAGTACATCTTTGCTGACCATCTAAAAGATATAGACTATCTCCTGTGCGAGATAATAGAAAAGATCCAATAGGAAAGCCTCTAAATAAGGAATCCCATAACGTTTCTATCTGCGAGGGCTTCCAGACAAAACCTCTTTGAATAACAGGAAGTTTTACTATACTATCATCAGAAAGCCAATTTGCAACCTCCGTTATTCTATAATTTTTATATAACAAATCTTCCATAATTTGTGTAATTATTTTATGTTTTACAACAATCTAAAACAGAGATCTTAAGTGTTCATACCATGATTTGAAACCAACGGGGAGATATGTCGCATCTACAGAAACAGTACCATCTTCATCAAAGTCGTGTGTGATGACGACAACCTGTTGTTTTGCAAGTTTCTTGTTGATTTCATCTTCTAGTTTTGTAGACATTCTATCTCTTTTATATTTGGGTAAAAGATACTTCCTAATAAAGTCCTCAATTTCAATTTTATATGTAAAAAGTTCATAGTCCTCTTGGCTTGGACGGAGAATCTTAATTCTGAGAACATAATACTTTTCCTCAAAATCACTTTCCACTCCATAGCGTGATTCTTGAAAGATGCCTTTTATCCTAGCTGGGCTTTTCCAACTCTTTCGTCGAACTTTCATAGTTCCATCTGAGAATCTTAAAGTAGAACTCTCCAGAATAGGAATTAGAGCAGAGGAGTTCTTCCTTATATTTGATACGATTTTCTCAACATCGTTGTACAAAGTATCGAAAGAACTATCAAAAACATAAGAGCCCTTTACAAACCTCAATTTTACCCCAATCAATGGAGATAGATCATCAGCCTTGGGGAATATCGGATGACTCTCAGTATTTCGACGTGTTATGATATGTCTTATACAAATCCAAATCTCTTGGTATAATTTGTGATTAATGTAAATAGTATAATCCCCAAGATTAATTACTACCCCAAATGATTCTCCCTTATATTCAATATATGATAATCTAATCTCCTCATTTGATGAGAAAGAAACAGCTAACATCTTAAACTTCTCTTTAAGATTTGCAATTCTGTTTTTTATTTCTTCTGTCATACAAATTCCTTTTAGTCCAACTTCACGAAATCAAAATCATACTTGGAGCAGTTGGCGCGTTTGTAGTCGAATTGGAACATGCGCATATACTGCTCACGGATTTCTACAGCACCATTGTAGAATGGGTCTGTGGTGTGCTGGCGAGTGGTGACAGTGATGACCATATCAGGGGTCAGCACTGTGCCATTGGTCCGTTTGATACGCTTTGGCGTTATACGAAATACTCTGCTCATCAGCTTTAAGCTATTAGTTTCGATTGCAAATATACTGTTTTTTATTGAATTATATGTCATCAGAATCAAAATAATCCAAAAGAAGCATGACACTTTCGCTTTGAAGGCACTTAAGTAACATTTTTAGCAATCCAAAGGGATTTGTTTTTTGTATTCTTTTCAGTAATGGGGCCATCAATAAACAAGTAACATGGCCAGTATGACTACCAACGGCAGTATAGAGGTTATATTGACTTGCTTCCGTTTCAGACAATAGCCGTTCTTTCGTACTTCCATCCGTCAAGAAAATGTCAACTGTTCTCCCTGCATAATAACAAGAGTTGTCTGTTTGTCGCCTCTCTATTCTTAGATATGCATTCCCTAAAATTTGATACATATCAGAATAACCTTCGTTCTCGTTTTTATATAGGAAAACAACATCCCCTTTTGATAATTCCCTCATGAGACCCGTTTCTGCAGTAAGTTTGTTCTCTGAAAAAGCATATAAAAGATTCCCATTATTAAACATTTTCACATTTACCCTGTTATCGATTGCATTGACGTGCCAGCAATGGATTCTTCCTGTTTTATATTCATCCCACACACGATTAATTACCTGACGTTTCCAATGTGGTTCTGGCTGACAGGTGTTAATATCAATTTTAATTAGCCTATTGAAGATTCGAAACTTCATTGTGCTTTAACTACATAATCTCTAGTATTCACCAGTCATTTTCTTAGGCCTATCATTCAACATCCAACATGCTCTTTGCACTTCGTAAACGCCAATGCCCTCTTGATCATTAACCTCAATCAGATGGTCATAATAGTCTTCTCCAACCAAGATTTTCTCATCATCAAGAATCACGTAGCGGGCATCTTTCGAGGCATGTTTCTGTAACCACATGTCTATCTCCAGCACTTTTGTCAGCTTTGTAGGAGCAGAAAGCAGCTCACCATTGATTGCATCTTGGAAGGTAGTGCTAAGCAGAATGGGAGTCATAGAATATATCTCCCCTGGCATACCCCTATCTTTCCACATCTGCTTCATCCTTTCGATTCCCTCATTACGCCAAGTAGAAGAAATCACAACCTTACAACCAGTCCTGTCGATGATCTGTCGCAGGTATTCCACAGTCTGAGGGTCGAAGATGGGGCCATACTCGTCATAGGCATCAATGCCTTCCTTCTTCATTCGTTTCTGATAGTTGCCTGTATTCAGTACCCCGTCAAAATCAAGGAACAGATACTTTTCGCCTTCATCCTTTGGCATTAACTTCTGATACAGGTCTTCCTGAGCTTCTTCTGCTGTATTGCCTATACCTATTAGGTATTCTTTACTCTTTTGTTCCCACCAGGCTTTACAGACATCTTCTGACTCGTCAATATATGGCGAGATACTATTAACACTCTCGTTAATGGCAATATACTTACCACCAGAGAATTTCCCATCGTAAGGGTCTCTAATAATCGTCAATGGATACAAATCAATACACTTCTTCATTTTCTTTGTTTTTTATCCTTTTCTAACTTCAATAATCTTTTAATGATCTCATCAAACGTGTACTTGTCAAACAGTTCTTTCAGTTTCATTTTAATATGCTTATTTTATTTCCAAAAACAGTTTAATCATACCACCAAGGGTGCCGTTCCCAAATATGTGCGAAAAGTGCTGTCCAGGCTTCTTTCTCTTCAGTCTGGCCAATATGGGTCTGAGCTTCATGCAACAACCTGATGGCTTCTTCCAGATCGATAATGGTCTGGCGATGATCGGTATGAGTTCGTCCATATTTTATAAAATCAAGAATCACCATCAGTTCTGTATTCATAGCTGTCAGCAGACCGCTATAATACAATGTCCCGCCATCCCTCCACTCCATGATTGTCCTGGCGAGATAGGGCATCATCAGATTTTTGGCCTTGTTGTGTCTGACTTTGCACAGATATTCGTCCAAGGTTTCGTCCCACTCATCCAAATCTGTAGGGTCATTCTCATACTTGGCTCTTACATATATGACGTGTTTTTTACGCCTCTCTTCAATTTGGTTTGTGAAGTGCAGGCCTTCGCCCTCTCTACGCCAGTACTCCATACTTCCAAGCTTCCACAACATCCATGCCGTTTTCGCTTGTTTCCCCATCGTGCGAAACTTAGGTGCCTCTTTCCTCTTGTTCCAAAGCGTATGGTAGAGATTCTCCAGTTCGGCAGTGATACTATCGAAAAGGTCTTGGTAGTCGCAATAAGCCGGCCCTTCATATCTCGGTTTTCTTTTGCTCATGCTGATTCTCCTTTGTATAATTTCCTATTCATGTTGCAAAGATACAAGTAAGGTGCGCCGTATTGGGGCACACCTAAAAAGAAATTGAGAATATATATGTTACTCAATATACAAATCTTTGATATCCGCTGTTCCAATCCACAAAGACTCCTTCACATGCATCACACGCGAAAGCACTTCTTTGTAGTGGGCGGAGTTGGAGATGTAGGTGAGCATTATGATTCCTTTACATAATAGTCTTCTTTTACGAAAAGCAGTGCCATGATCTCCTCATCACTAAATTTCAGGCCAGAAACCATTGTTTCTAGGAAATGAACCATCCTACGTCCTCGCTCCAATATGGTATACTGATTCCATTTCTCATTTTGGGAAATCTCTAACTCATTAAATGAGCCAGATTCATACCGTTGCCGCTTTAATTCCCAAGAATCATCCTGTAAAGATGAATTCTTTTTATCCTTCAAAATTGTTAAATTGCCTAATGTATTGATAAGAATCTTTTTGGCCATATCTTCCCTTTCGTTATCTAACTCTTTATCATTTAGGTAATCATCCATTTCAGCTTTCCAACTATTACCATAGTTTTGTGGCATGATATGCTCAATATTAACTTCGAAATAGTTGCTCCATTGGACATGAGGCAAGTCTTCTTTATAAATCATTGTTTGCAGATAGCTCTCATATTCCATCAAGAAATACTTCAACCCCCACCATCTATGAAATCCTTTATTAGATCTAACATAAGAAAACAGTCCATTGAATTGAGATATCACCATTTCATTATTACATGGCAAGTTCAATTTATCATTTAAGTCTTTTCTTAATTCAGAGACAGTAAGTTCTTCCATATGTATTTCTCTTGCCCTACTAGCAAATGTGCGTTCGTCAATAATCCCTAACCCTGGTATGCTATTACGGAACACAACCTTAGAAATCAGATCGATACAATCATCCGCATTTCCATTCCTCAACAGCTCAGCTAGCATAATCTTCATTTCTTTGGAAGAATTCAAATATAATATCTTTTGAATTCTTAAATCATCTGAGTTAACGGCTTTGTACCAAAACTCGACAAATTGGGAAATGTCTAAAACATAATCTTGTATCTTCTTGTAATCTACAGCATTTTCACGTTTTGCATCATCTCCTTGACCTCTTGTATAGTCTAATAGATAGTTTTGTGATCTATTGCAAAACATCTCAAAAACCTTTTGTTCAGCTAAAGCTTCAGAGAAAGTGTAGTCCGCAGGTTTACGATATACGCTTAAATGTGCTGATAAAAACTCATCTTCGTCTAAAACACCATCTGGATTCTTTCCCAAATAGTCGTAAATATTACGCCAAGCATCATTGATCTTATTTGAAAGAACAGCAATTTCATCAGTTTCGTTATTCAGCTTGGTTGCCAAAAAGAGTAATCTATTCTTAAGTTTTTCAAGAATTGTTAATTGCTTACCTCTATTATTCATCGTCTCAAATACTGCTTGCACAGATAGTTCGTCATCAATATATTTTGTGTCAAAGACGAGAGCATTTTGCATCCTGTCAAGAAGGTCTATTCTCTTCTCAATGCTCAATTCCTCAACTTTCTTGCGAAAATAGTTCTGAGCATCTTGAAGATTGTTTGTGTAGACATTACGATAATTGGTGGGGAGAATCTCTGTTTCGTCCTCAAATATCTTGTTAAGCAGGAATTGTCGATTCTGATCTTCTCTTTTATATGAGAATAAATACACTTTAAATCCCGTTCCCTTCTTCTTCTCGAACAAAAATTTCTCCTGCAATTTTTCTAAATCTTCTGGGTATTGATTATCGTAGGCACGAATAATTTCATATAAAAGAATCATGATGGTTGTTAGTCTTTGTTGACCATCAACAACGTCATAGAAACTTGTTCCTTTATACTTCAACCATATTTCTTCCTCAGGTATTTCTTTTTTAGAAATCTCTTTTAATGCAATTGTTCCTGTATAGTGACGACGATATTCACCATCATTATCTTTCTCAATCTCCATGATGTCATCCCAGAGATCCTCCCATTGCTTCTTTCCCCAAGCATACCCTCGTTGGTATCTGGGAATCCTAAATGCCATATTAGCAAATAGTTCAGGTAACTTTAAATTAGAGTCATTTGTCTTAGACATAATTCTACTATTTTAATTTACTATAAACAATCATCAGAAATACTTTATCATTCAAATCTTCATTGGTGCCAATACCCCAGTGAATCACTGCCTCTGAGGGGAGGTCTCTTGTTACTTCATTCAATTTTTGCAGTTCTGACATGGTGAGAGGCTGCTTCTTTGAAGTCTGAATGAGAATAAGAGTGTGATCAAAAGTGTCTTTGTCATTAGGGTCACACCTATTAACTTCTTGAACGATACTGTCCATTCTCGCGTAACCTCCCAGAAGAGACGTGAATCGACGTTTTTCTATAAAAGACGCATCGTAAAGATAGGTTATTTCTTCACTCTTTATGGGAATTAGCTGCGACCCGTGAGTTAGCAGCCAGATTATTTCATCGACTTCAGCTTTTAAATCGGCCCCATCAATTCTACTTATTTCACTGAAAATGGTCATATCTACTAATCGTAATAATCACATTTGCCCCAGTCAAGATCGTCACCAAGAGAATCGGAGGAATATGTATCATAATCCGCCTCGATATTAATCTCGATATTAAAATCACGAACCCATAGGAGGTCAAAGATGGAGAACTCCATATGGCTGTAGAGATTATGGAAAGGATGGATCAGGTGCATGTCCTTTGTCATTTCAAGATCCAATTCATCATTCCAGTTATCCAAATTGTTATCAAGATAGAGCATTTCGTTTTCAGATGGGATATATCCCATCTTACCGTTTCTGTATTCCATATCGAAAGCCCAAGCCCCATCCCAATATAGTGGCATATAATCATCAAGTGTCCCATTCATAACAGCCCACATCTTTTTTGCCCTTATCGTCTGGACAGGATGTATCTTTGAGTATTCATACCCAAGAAAACACTTAGCTTTTAGGTCAAAAGAGGCTGGAACATTACTTGCAATGGTAGATTCAAACAATGTAATGGCTTTTTGGCGCATCTCTATCATTTGGGCTTTCAATGCTTCGTTGAAATCTGACAACAGTTGTTTGCTTTGCTCATCCATGACAAACATGTGATTAAGCAAGGTTCTTCTTGTTTCTAATAGAGTTTTAATTACCTGTTCGCCAGCCTCGCTTGAATAACGTCTCTTCTCCATTTCATACTGCGTATTCAAAATCTCAATCTCAACGTCTCTGACTGCTGTTGAGTTAAAGATGTCTTGTACTTTGCTTTTATCCATAACATAATATATATTTGTTCATGTTGCAAAGAAAATAAAAAGGTATGCCAAACAAAGGCAGAGGCTCCACTTTTTTTTATTTCATCAGGAATTCATAGAGATCTATATATTTTGAAAGGACAATATCCCTTAAATCATTCTGTTGCTTGGCATCGTCATTAATAAGAACAGATAGATATGCCCAAAAGAGTTTTTTATGGTGCATATATTTCAGGTGAGCCATCTCATGCAGGATAACCATATCTAAGAAATCTATAGGAAAGATAACCAATACTGGTGACAGACTGATAATCTTAAAAGAATTACATTGTCCTAGGACTCCCTTTCTCAATTTCTTCACCCTTACACCTTTTGCTTTGATGTGCTTGATGGCCTCTATCTCATGGAATCTCTGTGGTAGTACCTCGTTTGCCCTCTTGATGATTTGGTCTCGAATGTTGATACGCAGCCAACTTTGCAACCTGAGATCATCAAACTGCGTGAAATCGGAATAAATCAAATCAAGTCCAAAGTGGTCATTGCGTAAGATAATCATCATTAGGTTCTTTTTCGTTTGATATATCATCTTTTCCACGCCTTCCCGTAATGCCTCCTGAAGCAATACCTGATGGTCAATCTTATACCATTTGATGCTGAAATATGGAAATTGCAGTCTAAAATTGGGATTAATCCAGAATAGTGGTTCTAGTTTCTTATTTGCCATACTTTGTCTAATATTGTATCATATACATGAGAATCTCTACCTATCTGCAACCCATAGAAGCGGGTTCCCTTCTGACGTTCTTCTTGCATGAATTGACTAACACGATCATTGGGAGGGTCAAATATGAAATCACTAATAATTAACATATCTGCCATCGCATACTTCTCCGAATTTAACATTTTTATTCCTGCTTTTAGCATCTCATTACCATCAGTACCTCCAGAATAATAATCACTTAGAAAAGAATCCAGTTTTTTCCATGAGCCAGGTTTAGATAAGTCAATACTTTGCGCTCTTACCGAGAAGGAAATAAGAAAACATTTCCTTTTTTGTTTATTTGCCATTTGTAATAATTGTCTTAGCAAACATATGGCCAATTCTATAGGGCGTCCACACATTGATCCACTTGTATCAATGCTAACGATGATAGGCCCTTTCTCCAAACGTGGCTCTTTCTTTTTGCTTTGTTCAACCTTCATCCTACTTTCCATTTTGGGCTTGTTGGCAAATTGCTGCAGCTGGCTCATTGCGTATTTATAATAGAATAGGCTCTCTGTTTGATGGTCTCCGAGGATTGCAGTCTCTATGGGTAAAAGATGTTGGAGATTGTTACCATTAGTGATTTCTTCAACTTCTACGGCAGGAATTGGAGGTGAAGGCAATAAAGGGAGGTATCTTCTGATGGTTTCATCTTTCTCATCCTCTCTTTGTGGTTTTTCCCTGCCTATCATATTAACTATCTCTACCATCTGAGGATAACTATAGAACATTTTCTGTATTTTCTTCCTTTCTTTATAGTCTGTATTCCCATGCTCCCGAATGTTCTGTTCCCAGTAGGCTTTGTTTTTTTCGATACAGGCAGCTTCATACTCCGTCAGGTGATTGTCACAGGCAGTATCCCAGTCTTTTACCAAAGGACCAAACACTAATTCGGGATCAGAGTCCTTAAATTGCTGAATATATCCATCAATATTTACCTCTTCGGGCTTAAATTGCTGTTTAACAGTACTATAAACCTTTGGCCATAATTTCCTTTTTTTATCTATATTGCCTTTTGCAAACACCTGAATAAGGTTCTTTTCCTGACGGTATTGCTCTTCCACAGGTTCAAAGAGTTTCAGCATGGCCTCAATAAACCTCAGAATTTCTTCTTTCATAATATCCTTCCATACTGGATCCTGGCTGTTTAACTGTGGATTCTCATTAATGGCCTGCTGCATGAATCCCCCTAACAGATCGTCTGCAGGCACTCCGTCTGGCATTCGACCCCTGTCCATGTAGAAATCGAAAGCATCATCATAGGCAACTAACTTCTGGGATATGATATCTTCCTTTGTCATAACAAAAAACTTGCATTTTGGGCTTTAACTTCCATCTCCTTTAAACTCTTCTCGCATTGAGAAAGATATTGCTTGACAATCTTTATGTCGTCATCAGATAGAAAAAAATTTCTATAGTAATCAAAGAGCTTTTGTTGCTCGGACAACTTAACAAGCAACTCATTTCTAATGTCATTAAGTATTTTCAGGGCAATATTGGGACTAGGAAATCCTGGTTGATTGAAAATAGTTGGTTGTGCATTTGTTCTTTTTGTCTGAAAAGCATAAGGGATATTGTCTATAACAATTCCGCCGTAACATTTGGATAATTTGACCTTTTTAGCTTCTTGTGTATTCTTTATTTTATAATCGTATAGTTGCCCTGTATATATAGCGTGGATAATATGGGCTTGCTTTGTTTCATCGTAGTAAAGAATACCATCACAAGTTTGTTTTGTGGGAACATGACTATAATCCATCTTATAGAACAGAGTTTTCCCTGTGTGATATTTCAATATGTTATAATAGAAGAAATTGACCTGTACATAGTCGTCTTCATCGATCTCTTGTGAGTTAGATGATGCGGGCTTTTTCCTAATACAATTTAATGCCTGATCGATATCCTTTCCATATTTGACAACTTTAGCATCTATGGGAGATGTGATGCTGGAGCATACAATATCGATAATGGTGGGAATTGTCTCTGATTTGTTCCATAGGCAATGTATAAGAATAGGAATGTCTGTCAAATCGATTTGTTTGCGACCATTCAAGAATGCAGAACTTTGAAGCAGATGAACGCACTTTTTCCATCTGCGGTCAGAGATGTAGTAATCCATTTCTTCCACCTCATCCTTTTTGATTTCTGCTTTGAGCCTTTTCCTTATATTAGTAATGATAGAGCAAATCTCATTTGAAATCTCTATCTCTTCAATTCCTTGCTGCCATTTATCATATAATTCATCAGAAATGAGAAGGTAATCAGGAACGTGGTTGGATTTTAAGTTCTTCTGGCGAATCATCTTATAAAAGATACTTTCGCTCTGAATACAATTAGAAACCATACGCACCAAGAATCGATCCCAAAGCGCTTCAAGCCCTTCGCCCTCTGCAGGAAGTTCATTGCTGGCTGCAATTAATGCTTTCATTGGCAGCTTCAATGTAGTGCGTCCATTTTGGAATATTCTCTCATTGATAGCTGTTAAAAGTGCATTTTGTATAGAAGGTCCAGCCTTCCATATCTCATCGAGAAATACAACAGTTGCTGTGGGTAAGAAGCCATCAACAACTCGCTCATACTTGTCTTCATTCTTAAGAAGTGAGATAGAGACAGGGCCAAAGATCTCATCAGGAGTACTGAAACGTGACATCAAATACTCAAAGGCACTTCCATCCTTAAATATCATTTTCAACTTTCGTGCCACAAGGCTTTTTGCTGTTCCTGGAGGACCAAGCAGGAAGATGCTTTCACCAGCAACAGCACTCAGTAACGACATGGCCAAGATGTGCTCCTTCTCATACACACCTTCCGACATCGACTTTAATAATTCTCTAACGTGTTGATCAATATCCATAAATAAAAAGGTGTCATTATCGGGCAGGGGCATGTTTTTCTCCAAACTCTCTTCTTGGACAGCTGTTAAATACCATATCCTTTATACTTGAATATTGCTTGCCGCAATACCTACATGTGTAGATGCTTTTCTCTCCACCTTCATATAATACATGATGTCCTATCGTTGATCCGGCTCTGTTTTTTAGGCAACTATTATTTAGAAGATCCTTGGGGTTAGAGTATTCTGCTCCACACAGCTCACAATAGAAATGAGGTTGCGATGACTGATTATAATTGAAAAAGGAATTATTCCTTTGAATAGCCCTTTCTTCTTCCTGTTGTGCTTCTCTCTCGCGAGCGGCAAGAGTGCCTGTAGGAACCTCCTCATCGTTTATCACTTCCACCTCTTTCTTACTCAACGGCTTCCCGTCATAATCATACACTTCATCAATGCGAGTCCCGTCACCATATCTGTTAGTATCAAAGGTGTAACATGTTACTTGCTTCTTACCATTGTCAACGACACAACCATCACATTCCAAGAGTTTATTGAATGTTTGTGTCTTCAGATTGTACATCTGCACTTGTGCGTCACTATAGAATGATGCCGAGCTGATGTTATCTATATCACTATATGCTACTAATATATGATCTATTCCAGCCCCCATAGCAATAGGGACACAATCTGGGGATTCTGCCTCTGGCACATTAATCTCTTCTACGGATTCTGTTTCTACATTGTAGCAAAAGAATGATTTAGTTTGTGGCCCCCTATAGTAAACCAGATGTTCTGCATCATTATCAACCGCTATCAAAAATTCACAAGAATCTGGTAGATTACGAATAAACTCAGTTGACGCTTTCTGATAATCTTTCTTGCAAGAGAATAAGACTATTGCAGCAAAAGCTGTTACAGTAATGAAGGAAAATAACTGTTTCATAATTCGAATGTTTAATTGATATAGAATTGACGCCGCAAAGATACAAGAAGGGTGTGCCGTATTGAGGCACACCTAAAGAGAAAATGATATTTCAGTTAAAAGTTTCTCTATTTGTTTAGTATTGAAATGGCTTTGTCTGCTAATTCTTCTGTTATTCCGTCATAAGGATTTGTCAATATGAAGCTGGGAACCTGTGAATCCAATATCACATATTCATCATCAATGATAACATAGCGAGCATCAGGTCCAGCATTGTCAGTTAACCAAGAAGCAATCTCCATGCCTTTGCAATGTCCCATAGCAGGATCAATATCATCAAGGTTAGCTGTTAGCAACCATTGATCACTAACAGAAGATGATGTAATGTCAACTACTTGTCCAGGCAAATCTCGGACTTTCCACATCTCTTGCATAGCCTCTAATCCCAAGTATTTCCAAGATGACTCAATGACAATCTTTGCACGCGTGGCATCAATAATCCGCTTTAATTGTTCCACCGATTCAGGGTCAAAATACGCTCCATATTCATCTTGCAAATCCTTACCCTCATGGTAAAGCAAGTTCTGGTAGTGCTCTGTATTCAGTACACCATCGAAGTCCAAGAAAAGATATTTTTCCATTGCACCATTCCTATTTGCGTTTCTAAATATCAGCCGTCCCAATCCACAAAGACTCCTTCACATGCAAAACACGTGAAAGCACTTCTTTGTAGTGGGAGGAGTTGGAGATGTAGGTGAGCATATATATTAGATTAAAAATATATTATCCTTTCTAAGGTATTAATAAAACATTCGAAAACACCGTCAAAGTCAAAAAGATTATAGTATTTCCATATACAATCTTTGTTCTTACTAGGTAGAATATCCTTGAGACTTTGTAGTGGTGTATCTTCTATCAAACGCTCTTCGTATGGTAAACTATTATCAAATTGTGCTTGACAATACAATTGTCCATTATATCCTATATATAATTGAATTTTTCTTCCACTATACTCTTTAGCAACGCACAAGCCAAAGCACTCTTTACCTTGAAAATCACAAAACTCAATTTGAGGATATTTCTTTTCAACTTCCGGAATCCATTTGCTTACATATTGCTTTTGTAATTCATGATAGTAACTATTTTGCATTTGTTGCATTTGATTAATAATCTTGTTAAAATCTTCTATTTTCTCTTGAAGAAGTTGATAACGTTCCTTGTCACTTTTGCAATTTTGTAGTTCAAAATTGTCACTAATAATCTTTTGTATATTCATATTCAATTGTTTATTAATTGTTCTTAAACTAAATAACCCTTCTAAATAATCTATATATTGAATAACGGAGGAATAAAGATATTGATCCCTATATTTTATGTTTGGCAAAACATATTCTTTCAACCATGTAATTATATCATCATTAAATGATATTATTGCAAATCGTGATTCAAAATCCTTTTTATAATCTCCCCACGATTGCTCATCAGGCTCATGATAATTCTGGGGTAAGTATATTACAAAGATATTGTTGGTGTTGTATCCTTTTCCCCTCGTTTTTTCAATATACCTATGTAATTGAGCATCCTGATCAACAGCATTATAGACCTTATTTTCAAAAATGATGGCAAATGATTTGTCTCTAACCCATAAATCTATACGTTGTTCTTCTTGTGTAATTGTGGGCTTATTGATTTTTATCCTTTTGAAATCTTCAGAATGGGTATTGAACCGAATAAAATCAATGAATGATTTTAGGAATTCATATTCACCTTTTTCGTTCCGATAGCAAAACAAACGCATCAATATTCTACTATGTCCATTCTCATTGATATGCAATTCATCAATAATGTTTAGATGATATGGCAGTTTCAATTTCTCTGATTCATAGGTACGACATAATATATCAGCAATTTTCAGTAATTTGGAATATTGATGTAATATCTCCTCATTAATTGAATTTAGCAGAATAAAAGCATCTTCTCTTTCCATACTCCTTGTTGTTTTAGTCCAACTTCACGAAATCAAAATCATACTTGGAGCAGTTGGAACGTTTGTAGTCGAATTGGAACATGCGCATATACTGCTCCTGGATTTCCACAGCTCCGTTGTAGAATGGGTCAGTGGTGTGCTGGCGAGTGGTGACGGTGATGACCATATCTGGTGTCAACACCGTATTGTTCACCCGTTTGATACGCTTTGGCGTTATACGAAATACTCTGCTCATCGGCTTTTAGCTATTAGTTTTGATTGCAAATATATGATTTATTATTGAGATAATCAAGGATTTGACATTTTTTTGCGTCTTTTTATCAATACACGAATGGCATGATATAAAAGCTGCATCAAGTCTTTGATTGTCATAGGTTGGGGATGCTCTGGCTTCCCCAGGATCTCTCTTAGATGTTGCTGCTCCATAGCTACACGCGATCTTTATCAATGACTATTTTTATCTCCGACCAGAATTCTCTAGTTCTAAGCTCTCATGCATAGTATAATGATGCAATAGCTGGTTATAGTAGGACACATTCAGGTAAGTAGTATCAGGTGTTACTTCTTGTTGGAGTCCCAACTCGTGTATGTGCCCAAAGATGTGGTATTTTGGTTTACCCTTATCTATCATTTGTTTTAAGATCTCACATCCAGTATTGTTATCAAGATGTCCCTTGGCAGGAGCATGCGTAATCAGGAAATCTACCTCCTTTGGCAAATCGTATTCACTGTTTTCGAAGCGCCAGGGCCGACAAGTGACACCAAAGAAGTAGATATCATCTATTTTGACTCCGCAGTCTTCCAATAAGGTAACTGATGTCGGGAAGTGCAGTTTTGCCCTTTCTGGTTCCGTTTCAAACAGCATGTCATGATTGCCAGGAACAAAAATCTTGTACCTGCCTGGTAATTGGGTATACCATTTCAGAAAATCAATAATCTCTTCGTCCGACATGTCATCCCTTGTACAGTCTCCGCAACAGATCAAAATATCAACATCCTCTGGAATCTCCAAACGGTTATTCATGCCATGAGTATCCGAGAAGGCGAAGATCTTCTTGTTTTTGTAATTGATAAGCATACTTTTATTCTTTAATTAATAAATGTTTGATGCAGCAAAGATACTAGAAAGGTGCGCCGGATTGGGGCAGAGGTTCTCAAAATCCTATTTTTCTTGTTTGTCTTGTTTCGAGGCACTCGCTGTCGCAGTAGGACATGAGGCATTCGAGGGTGTTGCCCTTATCACCATAGAGGATGCCATTGATGGCATTGTGGCGCGCAATATTCTCAATCTGTCCTCCACTGAATTCGTATTTCTCTGCCAGTGTCTTGGTGTCATCCTCTGAGAGGGTAGGAATCATCTCGTGCCAGATGTGCATTCGGGCCACTAAAGTTGGCTTCTCGAACTTAATCTTATAGAGGAATCGGCGCTCGAAAGCCTTATCCATATTCTGAGCCAAGTTGGTGGTGGCGATCATAATGCCATCAAGGTTCTCCATCTCCTGCAGGATGATGTTCTGGATAGAATTTTCCATTTTCTCTACAGCTCGTTCTGCTCCCTCCTGCCGCTTTCCTATGATGGCATCAGCTTCATTGAAAAGCAAGATGGGGACTCTTTCGCTCTTCTTAACCTTGTCTTTATAGGAATCAAAGAGGCTCTTGATATTCTTTTCGCTTTCACCCACCCAGCAACTCTTGATTTTAGAGACATCAACTTGCAGGATATCACGGCCTGTCTGACGAGCAAGCTGAAGAACGGTTTCTGTTTTCCCAGTGCCAGGGGCTCCATAGAAAAGGCATGTAAAACCACAGCGAAAGCCCGCCTTCTTCATTCGGGAAGTGATTTCCTGATAGTGACCTTCATCCAAGAGACCACCAAGCTCGTCTATTTGGCTCTGGATGCTTTTGCCATAGAAGAGTTGTTTCTCTACAATCTTGTCGGAATGAATATAATCGCCATTATTCTTATTTCTCTGCCTTGTCTTCAGAGCCACTTCGCTTAGAGCTGCATCCTTGAACTTCTGACTTACTCGGAACGATTCACGGTCGACCATCCCATTGTCATTGTTATACTCGATGATATTTTCAGAAAAAAGAATATGGTCACCATTGCTGATACTTATTTTCTGACGGTTCCATTCTCGTTTATCATCAAACAAAAAATCCAAATCATGAAAGCCAATGTTGTCGTCACCATTGTTTACACACAGATGACAGAATAAGACAGCTAACATCTTGTCATCATCATCCTCATCAGCAAGAAAGAACAAATTCATCATTTGAACGAATTGAAGTTGCTTGTTATCTTCAAATAGGTTATTGATCTTTTGAGTCATAGCCTCATAGGTGAGCTCATCCTCCTTACGCAAATCAAAAATGTCTTCGAGTTCACCAAAAAGTTCCTGGCAAGTGAGGCCTGTACATTTCCTGGGAACATACTTCTCGTCATGTTTCATAGTTTCAATGACGTCAAGCGGTACTCTGTAAGAAATGCTCTTTCTATAGCTATTAATGTCTCTACAGCAACGGACGAATTCCCTCTTTTCAAGAACATCAATGTCGTTCATGTAGCGTAATATGTGTATCGTTGAGCATTTCACATCTTCAGATAACTCGCTAATACGGATACTGCAGTCGTCACTCCTATTCATGAAGAGCGCCAGCATCACGCTCTGCTCCTTGGTCAGATCGAGTTTGTCTGACACATATTTAATATAACGCGCGGCTTTACAATAGAATTCAGGACTGAGTTTCGAATCCTTGGCCTTTTCAACTATCTGCTCAATGGCTGTAAGCAGATCCATTTGTTTCTTCTGTTTTGTTTCCATCTTTACGTCATTTATTGTTCACGATGCAAAGATACAAGAAAGGTGTGCCGTTGGGGGGCATACCTTATTAGAATCTCATTATTATCTTTATTTTTTTTCTTTTCTTTCTATTATATGAGGATTATGATATGCTGTGGATAAGTTGATAACTAAAGGATTTCCCTTGCTATCCAGGCACATGCCTCAGCATCGGCGAGGGCATGATGGTGGTTTTCCAGTTCATAACCGCAGAGTTTTGAAATGGTATGGAGCTGATGATTCTCGGCTTGTGGAAAAGCCTTGCGAGAAGCTACACATGTGCAGTAGAACTGATAGTCAGGATAGTCCATCTGATAGCAGCGGAAGACAGCTTTCAGGCACGATTCATCGAAAGCCTTGTTATGAGCCACCAATGGCAGGCCTCCGATCAACGGCTCTATCTGTTTCCACACCTCTGGAAATACTGGGGCTTCCTCAGTATCTCTGCGAGTGAGGCCGTGTACTTGTGTGTTCCAATAATTATAGTAGTTGGGCTCTGGCTGAATCAGCGAATAGAATGTATCTACAATCTCACCATTCCTCACAATTACCACACCAACGGAGCAGACACTGGTTCGCTCGTTGTTGGCTGTTTCAAAATCTATTGCTGCAAAGTCTCGCATTTTCAGTCCTCCTTATATTTGTTCCACATGTTTTTTGATATCTCTACCAGTTCTTCACGGAACCATTTGGGAGAAAGCACCTCAATGTCACTACCCATCGACAGTATCTCCTGGCGAAAGTCGAATGTAGGGCGCAACTTGACGGTAAAGATGCTATATTCATCATGCCGCTCTATTTCCTTTTGCGACTGATGGAGCGTTAAGCTACGAAGGTAATTTGCCTGGCCTGCTGCAACCTTGAGCTTGACGGTTTCTACATCATAGTCCTTATCCGCAATGATGCCAAAGCAGTCCTCAAAATATGCCTCAGGCACAAAATCCTCTGGATATTTAAAGGTCTCAGTGGTAGGCTCTAAGTGGTGAACACGATCGAGGGCATAAATCATCACCTTATCATAATAGGGACTGTGGGCTACCAGATACCAACGTTGCTTAAAGACTTTCAGGCAATAGGGCTCGACTTCGAAAGTGTTAGCTTCATCGCGCCAATAACTCTGATAACTCATTTCGAGCACCGTATTTTTCTTGAGTGCCTCAATGATAGTTGGCAGAAATTGTTTACCTTCGGGTATCTCTTCAAACAGAATCTTATCTTTGATGCTAACATTCTCCATCATCAGATTGCTAACGGTCAATGTATTGAACAGCCAACTACGCAAGCTGCCGCTTTTCAGTTCGTCAGCGTTTTGGATGTAATAACGGTATTGACCGCCCTGCTCATTTTCAATGATAAGGCCAAACATTTCTTCGATGGCAATGCGCCATTTGTGGAAAGTCCTTAGAGGCAGGGGCTTCCCCTCACTCATATCATTGTCGAGCCAACGACGATTGATTTCCTCGTAAGAAATCTTCTTTGCCTTGTAGATGGTTTCCACCAACCATACGTACTTGTTCAACAGATTCTTTGCCATATCTCTGGATTTTTCTGCAAAGATAATGAAAAGATGTGAACAATTGAGGCACAGGTTTCGTCTTTTGAATGAAAAAAGCTATTTTTGTACTCATCATAGGATGAAATGCTCTTGATTTTCTTTCTTTTTGGTTGAAATCTTGCCAATTCCTTGCCACTTTGGAGAATGATGACTAATTTTGCAGCGAGAACCAAAAGGAGGTACAGATATGGCAACACCAGTAAAGATTATCCCAACATTGCACGGTGAAGCCGCAAGGGCATTCATAGAGCGTGCAGAGGAGCGTGAGCGCAACCCTCATCCCACTCCCATCTATACGGAGAGTGAGAAGGAGGCTTATTACAGAATGCTGAAAGAATCAAGAATGCCCGTATGACAAATGATGAATTCCTGAGCAAATACTTATTCAAGGAACTGACAGAAAATGTGCTCGCAGAGTGCGAGCATTTTTCTTGTGGAGTAAATGACCTTGATGAATATTTCCAAAAGGACGTGCTCGCCTATTCCCAACGTATGGTGAGCCGTTCATATGTGTTCTGTCCTAAAGAATGCCCTCAGAAGATTGCTTGTGCTTTCTCCGTTTCATACGATAGTCTGCGTATCACAGATTTGTCGAATCGGAAACAAGAGGAATTCCGCGAACTGAACGAGCTCAGCGAGAAGCGATTGAAGCGTTATCCAGGAATTCTAATAGGGCGCTTGGCTGTCAATCAAGAAATGGCACATCAAGGCATTGGCACAGCCCTTATGAACTTTATCAAGATGTGGCTGGGACATGGAGGCAAGGCTGGTTGCCGTTTCCTTATCGTTGATGCCCGTAATGCTCCAGATGCGTTAGCCTATTATGAAAAGAACGGCTTTACCTACTTGTTCCCATCTGAGGAAGTTGAGTCT
>OCVV011092783.1_pt1 | contig 19496 bp, 24 predicted proteins | sample 1539721 | NCBI WGS metagenome assembly OCVV01 (sample SAMN02144230, study PRJEB22623) | gut metagenome | biome: sheep rumen | host: Ovis aries | place: New Zealand
AAAATATCCTCTTTTTGGCAATTTAGGGAAAGTACCATCGTAGTGTTTTGGCGCTTTTTTTACGGTGTTTACACGTCCACCACTTAAAATAGATCCAACATGATGCCCCTCTTTGTTTAAAATATCTCCATTTCTTTGCCATTTGATGATTTTTGTATGATCACCATTCTTATATTTTTTTGTAAAGAATGTAAAATCATTTGGATATTTTTCTCTGATATCATCTTCTAGCGTAGATGTCGTATTAAGCGGATTGATCTTATTAAACCCGGCAACAATAAGCCCACAAGAAATCAATGAAGAGCAATCACATTCACATTTTTTATCAAGCCTTGTGTAGTTGTAATCTAATCTTTTCAATTCATGATTCAAAGTCCAGCGCTCTGACTGATCATATCCGACTAGTGATGTACTGCAAGCCCATTTCATAAAATTAATAAATTTTTCTCGCTTTTTTTGGCTCTTAATCCTAATACATACATCCCATCCGCCTTTATATACATAAGCTTTTTGTGTGGAAATCTCTTTGGCTGTCTGCGATCCAGCCTTTCCACCACTGATTTTTCCTCTTTCGTCAATGCGAGCACTTCCAAAAATCATTATAAGCCCTCCTTGTCTTTATTTTTTAGATATTCATCAATCATCTTATTCATTTCTTTAATCTTTTCATTCAGCTCATCACTGTCTTCATAATTTGTAATGGAATTTGACACATTGTTTATTACATTCTCAATTCTTTTAGGAATAGGTACTCCCACCAAATCGAGATTTTCTAATACAGATACGCTTTCCATGAAAGCAATGTAGAAGCTTACGCAATACAAAATCTCAACAGGTAGCATTACTGCATAGCACACTGCTCCAACTGCAACAATAAGCATCATTTCGCCAACCTTTTTGACAAGGCCATTGCGCATTTTTGAGCTTTGCACTTCTCTTGAAGCCCATGCTTTAGCAAATCCTGTAATGATATCTATAGCCATCAAAATGACAGGCAGCAAGAAAGCCCACCCAAAATTCACATAATGCAATTTTCCAACAATCTTAATAATTTCAATCATCTCCATTTTTTCTCCTTTTTTTCTTCTTTACACTTAAAAGAAAGCTATTAAACTCTCTTTTTTATCATTTTTTTCTATTTTATCCTATTTTTTACGTCATATTCAAAGAAATGCAAGATTGTATTAGTAGTCCTCACCTGTGATTTTTTTAAATTCTTCTTCGGTGATCCACTTCTTTAAAACAGCATTTCTAATTTTCTTAATATCCCACATGCCTGTGCGATACCAATATAAAACTTTTTCAAATTTGCTCATAGCTCAACATCTCCCATCATTGCAAGATACTCTAACTTAGCTTCAAAGTCTCTATCCTTTAGCTCTCTTTCCGTTAAAGGTCTAATGATAAGATGCTGTTTATCATTAACTTTGAAGTTATTGCAGCACATCATATTTTCATGCTTAACATCATCAATATACACTTCAACTAAATTATCTTCTTTTAATTCATTATCAGTTACTTCCGTCGCTGTAATGATGTTGTTTCCGTTAATTTCAGCTTCAAATTCAAAACCGTCAATAAATTTAATTTTCATGCTTACCTCCTGGCTCGTTACCAAAATCATCAAATACGAATAGCTTGTTATACAGTTCAATCATGTGCTTTCTTTGTATTTTTGACATAAGTGGTGCGTAATTATTCATCCATGACCAATAAACATGAAATACGTAGCCATATGTTAACACTCCTTCATGCACCTTTAACTGCAGCTTCTTCAGCTTTCTTCTCATTGCAGTTACTCTTTTAGGATTAATCCTTTTTACAACTTTGCCTGTATCGGTAACAAAGTATTTAATTTGCAAAAATTTAAAAGTATCAGAAAGCTTTGCTATATGTGTCTTCTTGGTATTGATAAAAAGACCCATCTCACGAGATAGCTTTTCTATTTCGCTTAATAGCTGTTTTAGTTTCTCTTTTGACTCACATATAACATAAGAATCGTCCATATATCTTCCATAGTATTTAAAGCCTTTAACGTACTTAACGTATGTATCAATACGCGTTGGATAGTATATACCAACTACCTGCGACACCTGATCACCAATATCAATGGACTTTCTCATATACTTATCACCACATTTAGGGTAATTGTTATGATAATATTCTAATGAGTCAAACTTCTTGTTTATGCAGTTCTTATACTCTTCAGCTGACATATAAGATACGTCAACCTTAAAATCATCAAAGATAAGTGAAAGCAGCCACATTACATAGTCATCTTTAATGTTCTTGGCTATTTCTACTAGCGCTTTTTTATGATCGATATTGTCATAGAATTTGGAAAAATCCATTAGCAATATATAACCATCATTAGACCCATGTTCACGAAAATACTTATGTAAATGCTTATCTAATCTGTTGCGTGTAAATTTAATCCCTTTCTTTTTAAGAGAAGCACCATTATCGTAGATAAGATGCTTTTTTAACTGTGGCAGCAATACTTCGTCACACAATGAGTGTCTTACAACTCTATCGCGCATTTGAATCCCTGTTATTTTTCTTGTTTTACCTCTCTCATTGACTATGAAATCGCTTGTAGGACTTGTTTTATAAGTCTTTGCTTTCAGCTCCTTTTGCAGTTTGGAGATCTCTGATAGCAAATTCATTTCAAATCTTTGAGGCTGTTCTTTCCAAGCCGACCCCTTCATTGACTTTTTAAAACCATCGTATAAAGAGTTAGCATTGTATAATAATTTTTCATTTCTAGTCATAAAAATAATATATTCCATGTCTATAGCGCAAATCCTTAGATTCTTGCATCATGCTTGTCTTTTACCAAAATTGGAAGGATAGTTCATCCTTTCGCATGCTTACACGTACTATTTACGATATTAAGTAAGCTCGAAATCGGGCGGACCCCATTAGAATTGGAAGCGTTGTTGTTGTTCGCATTGCCATTGTTGTTCACATTAGCGAAGTTGGTCGAAGACCTAACAAATACATGAGCTACCCCATATTGTTATTTATTTAATTTATCTAAAATTCTTTTTCTAATTTTGTTGTCTGATTTTCTCCACTCCTTAAGCAGTGTTATTTGCTTATCCAATTCATCAGAATAATAAATGTATTTTTCAACATTGACAGGTAATACATCAATAACATACTGTAGTTCCTGCTTTATATCATTAGCCAAGCCTATTGCTGAATTTTGATAGCTTCTTCTCTGATCACACTCCGAAAGAGTTGTTGGATAGATAGAATTAGCAAGAGTTATATTCTTCATCATTTCTCTAATGATTGTAATAATATAAACTCTTTCATCTTCAATAAACCATTTATGAAGGTTTAGGATTCTAGTTTTCTTTTCTTCTCTCATGGTTTTGTTAAATGATGGTGCCTTATATCCAAAATTCCTCATTAGTAAATCAGTCATTTCACGTCTTAATTTGTAAGCATGATGAAATACTTCTAGTCTTGACTGTTTTCGTTTGCTTTTCAATACCGACATAATAACTTACCAAAACCGTTCGCCTTATCTTACTCACCCTACACGAGGGTGAGATTTAAGATTTAGTGTCCGCTACGCGCCCACTAAGCATGCGAACGGGCGGACCCCATAAGAATTGGAAGCGTTGCCGTAGTTCGCATCGCCATAGGAGCGCACAAGAGCGAAGGCGGTCGAAGACCTAACATTTGTTAGCCAGTAGTACTGCCTAATGTTGATTTTAGTCTGATCAAGCACAAATAATTTGAATTGTGTCTTTTGAGTTCCTACATCAAAACCGTTATGGCTAGCAGCTCCCCATGCCGAATGACCGTAAACTTGCTCTTCTGACATAAGCTCGACTCTCATATCTCGCCAAGCCCAGCCCGAAGGGTTGCCACCATTAACTGCATTTGCATATAAACCTCTGTGAGTTGGAATAAATTGGTTACCGAAGGCATTGTCAAATGCAGTTCTAGCATTATCTAGATTTGTAGTATACATTTCACTGCCTGTATAAGCTCCAGTTGTAATGTTTTCTGAGTTCATTTGAGCACTGTATAGAATTCTGTCAGGCACGATAACAACATGATGCTTAGCAAAGTTTGTATCTCCAATATTGTAATAGTAATCAAAGTCAGCGATTCTCCAATTGACACCATTGATGGTCCAATAATCGCCGACAAATAAATCATCAAATGAGCCACTGGCAATAGCCTGTTTCTGGTCGTCTGTATACGTATCACCTAGATACTTGCCGCGATAGATGCTTGAATGAAAGCCAGCGCCCGTGCCTTTAATGCTTTCAATAACAGTATTTATTTCTTCGATATCATTCTCATTAGTTGTAGTTCTAGTATCAAGATCATCTATTCTACTTTTGCAATCATTGTAATGACCTGTTTCTCTAGTATCAAGAGCATTAATGCTTTGCTGAAGAGCATTGTCACCGCTAATGCGCTCATTCACTTCATCATTAATTAATAATCGCAAGTTTGCGTCTGCATTTTCTCTTGCGGTCGATTCATCATTGATAAGCCCTTCTATTCTCGTATCTTCATTAGCTCTTGCTGCAGCTTCGTTTGCAAGCAATGCATCAGCTTCGGTCTTTGTATATCTATCACCAATAAGTCCTTCTAGCCTTGCATCTTCGCTTGATCTTGCTGTACTTTCAGCAGTAATTAATGACTGTAAATTTGCGTCAGCGGTTTCTCTTGCGGCGGTTTCATCAGCAACGAGTCCTTCCAACCTTGTGTCAGCATTAGCTCTTGTTGTTGACTCATCGCCAATAAGTCCTTCTAGCCTTGAATCTTCATTTGATCTTGCTGTACTTTCAGCATCAAGGCCAGTACTTAATTCATTGACAGTGTTTTGCATTGATGTCACATTTTGTGATAGACCATCAATAGCGTTAGTATTGGTTGTGACTCTTTCATCAATACTGCTAACAGCACTTTCAATTGACGATACATCTTGCGATAGCCCATCAACGCTGCTTTCACAAGCGTCTACCCTATCAATAAGAATCTGCCATTGCGTAGGAATCGGTTCATCAGGACTGATTCCACCGTCGTAATTGAGATTAGCTAGCCCGTTGAAAATGAATAAAACTTCATTTGTTGTATATCGCTTCGTACATTCCATGTAATTTTCCGTGTCTGTAGCAAAAAGAGTCATTTTAAACTTGTGCTGTCTCAGACAATTGTATGGAATAGAGCATGTATTGTCAGCCGTGACAGTTTTTACGTACACGTTGCCTTCTTCATCATGAAATTGAGCCCAAAAATATGGCAGATTCCAGCCGCCAAGAATATGTCCTAAACAATCAGTTTCAAACTTGAAATTGCAGTAAAGCGTGTCGATGGTCTCGGTTGACGAGTAATATCTTTTGTCATACTCCAGTCTTTGACCGCGAACACTAAATCTTATAAAGTCCATAAGAATATCCTCCATAAATTATCATAACAATGTTTTATCATCCTTTCATCAAATTTTTAATTTAAACTTTAGCATAATGTTTTTTTATCTCCAAAGCCCTAAAACAACTACTGATGCTGACGCATTTTTTAACGTTCCTTGATCACCCCTAAAGAAGCTGACATAAATATTATCAGTGTCAAATGAAGTACCGTAGACACCACAGTTATTATTATAATTGCTTTTGCTAGTTGATACACCTAAAACAGATTTAAGGTGCAGATTACTAATATCCAATCGAATATTATCAGATAAACGTATATTTCCTTGTTGCTGATAATTGTCACTTGCGTTTGTTACAGTACTCGTGAATATTGCAAAGCCTGATGAAAACTTTATGAGTATTCCGTTTGCTTCGGTTGTAATTGTTGGTTCGTAAATGAATTCATCATTAAAATCTTTCATACGCTGTTCGCGTAAAATGTGGTGCCAATACTTAGTTTGATATGAGTGGATAAAATACAGCCTGTGATGTTCTAGCTGAGTTTAACACTCTATATAGAACTCCAGCATATACAGGAATCCATGCTCTGTTCGGGCCTCCAACATTTGAACTAGGCTGGCTTAAAGTCATAACTAAAATGTCATTGGTCAAGTCCTTTATTTCAAGTTTCCCTGAATTATTTCCCCAAACATGACATATAAGATAACCATCATGAGGGCATGTCCAATTTATTTGGTTGGAACTATCCGGTGTTCCTATAGTATATCTGTTACCATCATGAGCATATATCATTGATTGGTTATTATAATCAATCAACGGAAGACTACGTTGAATCATTTCTCCATAAAAATCTTTCATTAAAAGCATGCTTGCTACTTATATGGAATGAAAAACCACTGCCCTCTCTTAAATGCGCATCTATAATTATGCCCTTTGCGTGCAAAACCCATTCCATTAGATTGTCCGGGACTACCGTTCCCACTTGCGTGCGCCACGAACCTCATGTAAACTGGTTCATCTTGATCTAATATGTACACATACGACCCCTGAACATACGAACAGCCTGAAATAAATATTCCATCACTATCAGGTGTGTAATACAGTGTTTTTTCGGCCGTATCATCAAAATCATTGTGAATAGTGACTATGTTTTGCCAGTCTAATTGAGCATGTGTATAAATTGGTGCGGCATAAAAATCTTTCATGATTCCTTCACTCCATATTGTTCAGTAACTAAGCACTGACACCACCCTTCATTAAGAAGGCTACGCTTTGTAACCTCCTTTTTTTGATAGTGTGTGTGTGTGTGTGTGTGTGTGTGTGTTCACACAGTACCGTGCGTTTCAACATTGTGTTTTCCCCCTTTTTTAAAGACTGTCGATATAGTTTTCAAAATCTTCTAAAGCTGTGAAATCTGCATCATCTTTATAGATAGCCTGTTTAAACACATTCAGGCATTTTTTTAATCCGGTTTTAATGCTATTGATCTGATTCATTTTCGCTAATAGCTGATCTTCAAGCGATTGAACTTGAGATGGTGATAATGATGGTTTGTTGAAGGTGTTAAACGCTGTTTTAAAATGAAGCATATTTGTTGTTACGGTCGTATCATCTTTAACAGCTTTAAACGATAAATAAAATCCATCAGATTTTAATACTTCGCTTGGCACTGTAACATAATTGTCTTCAAACACTACATCATAATCATTTTGCATATCATTGCTCGTAAATCTTGCAATTTTCATCGAATCATCATCTAGCCAAACACCATATTTAATAACTTGAATTTCAGGAAAATTTATAGCATATTGTGCGGTTTCAGTAGTCCACGCGTCATTTTTAGCAACTTGATCATCTAAATATACTGCTAACATATACTCACCTCTTTTCTAATCAACGATTTTTGAAATATCCTTTCTAAAGTAATTTGATCCAACAATTATCTGTGATTCTTCAGGTGATACAAGATCAATAGTCATTTTATTTACAGGAAGTCTAGCTAAGAATACCAAAGGATTATTATTAGTATCAAATGTATAAATATCAACTGAATCATAAATATCAATTTTATTTTCATTTTTTGACATGAAGCTTTTGTCAATAGCTTTCAAATCATAACTGATATCATTAATTTTACCATTTAGGAGTCTTCTTGCATAAAAGTCAAGTGTTCCTAAATGCGCAATTGGATCACCATCTTTAACTTTTAATAGTCTAAAACCGATCTTAAAAAAAAGTTCCGTATGGATATAACAATATTTCTGATTAGCGTGAATTGGACAGTTGATTGGTTCCTCCGTTTCAGGATCAATAAACATAATAGCGGAGTACAAATCATTAAAATTCACATCAGTTACTAAATCAATAAGATTCTTTTTTGATTCTATTTTTTGGACTGCATCACGGGTATCTAAAAAATCCTTATTATAGAAAATTGGAATTACATGATATGGGGCATATTTTGGATCGCTTGTATATACAAGCTTTATATTTAATCTGCTTAACTCCAAAAATTTTTGAAGAATGTCATAACATGACGCGTATTCAAAACTGTATTTGCCTGTCTCTTCATCATAATTTGATGAAAATTCCGTCCAATCAATTTGATCAAAATACTGATAAGAATCACCATCATTCAATAGGAATCCAAAAGTTCCGTATGGATCGTCATCGTATGTATAGAATCTTTCAATATTCAGCTTTCTCATAGCTTCTATTTCTGCGTCATAAATAGGAAATCCATTTCGAACATGAAAATGTTGTGGAAGATCAGTATTGAATGCCGATAGAAGAATTTTTCTTGAATTTGCGAGATTATCATCACTAAAATAATTCTGATTGAGTTTAGTCATGTATCCTTTCAAAAATTCTAAAGCACCAGCAAAAGTTATTTTCATGAATTGGTCGTAATCTATTGTAAATGACTGTCTTTTCCCATAAAAAATGCAATTTTCATCCGTGATATCGCCATCGTATACTCGAATATAAGATAGAGAATCTTTCATATATTTATATCCTACGTTATTTGGATAAACACCAAATGAAAATTTGGATGGTGTATTGGCTTCTTTTTCGAGTATTGGTTTAACCAAAACCATATCATCTTTTACCATATCAAATATTTCCAGTTCGTGCATCTTGAAATCATCATAATCAGAATAAGTCAATATAACATGATATCTCATAGTACTTTGTACCTCCACCATATTTTTTTATTTACACTATCATCATCAATGATGATGGTGTGATATCTTGATTCAGCAACCTCAGGATCTTTAACTGCATTTTCATAATAAATCACTGTTGGTGCAATGCCTGTATCGATTTCATAGGTGCCTTTCTTATCGAAAATCGCATAGCATTCTTTTTCTTTATATGGCTCTAAATCGCCTTCAAATTCAATTTCTAAGAAATCACTATTGTATTCACTAGTATTTACATTCAAATAGCCTGAGTAAGTATACGATGGATCATCATCACATCTTATTGTGCATTTATTTCCTGACAGAAAAAGATTAATTTGCGTCATGATATCCTTGTACGATTCAAATTTTTTTGATGATGAAAAATATACGAATTTCCACGTAGCTTTTCTTCTTTTGAATATCGGATATTCATACAACCAAAAAGTTGCATCTAATGTATCCTCAGGCAATCCCGGAACTTCAATAAATTTTTTGACTTGCTCAGGTGTCTCAATCGATTGTGATATCATGTATAATCCAAAGTCTTCAAAAGTATGAATGCTTCTAGGCATATCCGATAAGGATTCTACATGTATTGTGATTCCGCTCGTTTCAAGATTATACATATATTCTCATCTCCTAATTCGTGTAGAGTATCTGAACCCTAACTCACTATCGATTTTTGAAATCAGTCCACCTACAAGAGCATTCTTGTCTAGGTATATATCAGTTGATTTTGCTGCGATCTGGTCAAGTTTCTGATCAATTCTTGATAGAATTGCTGCACCACTCGCATTTGCAATATCAGATAACAATCTGTCGTGTGAATAGACTATTTCTTTGCCAGTTTCTCCGCCACCTAGAAAATTTCCACCTGCTTTTCCGAAAATGGTTGCATTATCTAGCATATATGGATCGTTCATGGCTTTAGCATACCATTTAACACCAATAGTTGGAATCGAAGGCGGATTTAAGGAGAATTTGCCACTCAAGGAAAAATGTGGCAATTTGATGTGTGGTAAGCTGAATGAAAATGCACTTTTTAATTTGCCCGGAATTGATTTAACCAAATCAGCTACCTTGCTTGGCAATTTGCCTATCGTATTTGACACAGTACTAACAATATTTGGCATTTTGAAAGTAAATGCACTTCTTAATTTTCCCGGGATTGACGTTACAAAACTTGCTACTTTTCCCGGCAATCCGCTAAGAGCGCTTGACACCCAGCTCAAAATGTTTGGCATTTTGAAAGTAAATGCATTTCTTAATTTTCCGGGAATTGACGTTACAAATCCTGCAACTTTGCCCGGCAATCCACTGATAGCATTTGTTACCCAGCTTAAAATATTTGGCATTTTAAAAGTGAATGCATTGACAAGTCTTGATGGTATCGAACTAACAAAGCCCCATATTTTGGATGGCAATCCGCTAAAGAATGATACCACGCTTGAAAAAGCGCCTGAGATTGTGCTACCTATACCAGATAATGCGCTTCCAATTCCACTTCCGATTTTTCCGAAAAATGAAATGATTCCTGAAATTGCACCTGAGACAACACTAACAACTGCATTTACTACAGTCATAACTCCATTCCTGAACCATTCACACTTATTCCAAAGAAGTACTAGTGCTGCAATCACTGCACCGATTGCGACAGGTATTATCAGCATTGGTGCAGAGATACCCGCAATGATAGGTGCGAGCGTACTTAATGCACTTGAGATCACACCAACCGCGCTAATTACTTTTCCAACTATAATCAACACAGGGCCTATAGCTGCAGCTAAAGCTCCAAAAACCACGATGCCTGTTTTAACAGGCCCGGGCAAACTAGAGAATCCACTGGCAAATGCGTTAAAAAACTGTGCTGCCTTTTCCATGACAGGCGCAAAAGCTTCTCCAATCGCTTCACCAACCGACCCCATTGCGATTTGAACGCTGTTGGATGCAGTCTTGAATTTGTCGGTTCCATCAAGCATCGCAGAATATGTTTTATCAACACTTCCACCCGAATTTTCCATAGTGCTTGCAAGATCTTTGAAATTAATTGTGCCATTCTTAACAGCTCCATAAATCTGATCGCCTGATTTACCAAAAAGCTTGTATGATTCAGTTAAACCATCAACACCGCCTTTACCGTTAAGAATTGTATCTTGAAGATTCGAAAGTGCCTGATTGAGCGGTATACCATCCTCAGCTGAATTTTTTAGTGCTTTTCTAAGGCCATTCATTACCGTATCAGCATTTGCCCCAGATTTTTCAAGCTGCCCCATCAAAGTAGTACTCTGATGAATGTTTAAGCCCATTTTCTGAAATGCTGTACCATTTTGAATCAGTCCGCTCAGCAATGAGTCCATGTTTGCGCCTGTATCTTGTCCAACCTTATTCAGCCTGTCTAATAAACTGCCCGCATCTTTTGAATTTTGTCCAAAAGTGCTCAATGCTTTTTGAGTCAGGTCAACAGAATTTGATACATCAGTCTTATTAAGTGTCGCAAATTTAACAAATTTTGTAGACAGTTTTTCAAGCTCTGTGCCTGTCAATCCGAATCTTGTGTTGACTTCACCAACAGCGGATCCAGCAGTAGAAAAATCTGTTGGAATTTTTGTAGCAATTCTTTTAACACTGTCTTCCATTGACTTAAGCGCTGTACCCGATGCCCCTGTTTTGGTTACGATTGTATCTAGTCCTTCATCAACTTTATTGAAAGCTATTACTGCAGCTGTTGAAAAAGCCGCAATAGGTACAGTCAGGTTTTTAGAAAACGCTTGTCCAGCTGCTTGCACCTTGCCACCAAATTCCTGCAGCTTGTCTCCAACCGCCTTGAATTTTTGTGACAGCGTAGACACATCCGCTCCGCTGAGCTGATCAAGCTCGGATTTAGCTTCATTTGCTCTAGTCTTGATTTTTTCAAGCTCAGTTTCAGCTGAATTTAATTGAGTACGCATCTTTTGAGCTTCTGTGCTATTTTTACCGTAGGCCTGTTCAGTTTGAGCTAGTGCTTCTTTTGCAGCATCTACTTTTTCTTTTTGCGTGACATACTGCTCATTAAGATTTTTAACTTTATCCTGCAAGTATGCTTGCTTGTCACCGGTATTCTTGAATTGAGCTTCATTCAGTCTGAATTCCGATCTTAATTCACGCATGTCAGAATTCATCTCTTTGACTTTAGATCTGAATTCCTGATTTATCACTTTAAACGTGACTTTAAGCTCCGTATCAGCCATATCAATCTCTCCTTTCTATAAAAATTATTTTGAGCTTTTTCTTTTTTTAGGATTATTTGCATACGCTTTATATGCGGCGATGTCATCAGCTATGTATTTGACCGATGACCATTCCTCATTCCAAAAGATATCCTCGGGCACTCCATAAATATGTACATATGCAACGTATAAATCCCAAATATTCTCATATTTAATTTGAGGTGTTCTATACACATTATTTGATTGTGCTGTTACTCTTTCAAACGCTTTTTGGAATTTCCTTTTTTTGGTGCTTTTTGTGAGATTAATGAATAAACAATGTCCAAAATTGTTGACAGATCCATCGGAAGTGTATCAATCATTTCATCTAATGTATACTGCTTTTGATTTGGCACACCTTTATGCGCAATATAGATAACTTTATTCATTTCTTCCAATGTAGGTGTCTGCCCCTGTGCGAATGATGTAACCAGTCTAGAAATCGAATGATCACCGGTTTCTTTCTCATAGTCAACAGCGTTTCTCATTGTCAGCATCAATTTTAGTTCTTCACCATCGTTTAATAAAATTTTTTCCATTTATGTTTTCTCCTGTTTTTTAAATATGTTGATAGAAGCGCTTAATAGCGCTTCTTTTATTATCCGTTAGTCGCATTCCAGCGCGCCTGGCCATCCCAAGATTCAAAAGTTACACCTTCGTCAAGATCTTCCTTAAATTCAGTGTAGTACATATTTCCGTATTCGTCAGTCGCAAAGCCAATTTCCATTTCGACTTCTGCTACTTCTTCCGATTCATCGTCAATTTCGATTTCAGGAAGTCCATTTAGTGCGCAGTTTGGATAGAGCTGATATTCATCAGCGTTTTCTTCGTTAGAAACGATACATTTATATTTGAAAGTCTTGAAAATGTCAGTCCCCTGTGCTGCAACGTTATTTTTTACTAGCATGGATTTCATTTTTCTAGCTACCGCAACAGGAACATGAACATTAAGTGTCAATGTTCCTTCTCCAGTTGGCTTTGACTTCTTTAATACAGTACGTCCTTCACATTTTTTTGTAATGTTTGTGACTTCGAATTCTCTTGACATCTTGCCAACGCATCCAAAAGATGATGCGCTTACTTCATCATCAAATTGAATAAGTGCGCTTCGCACATTAAATTCATTAAAATCAGTGTTTAAATTTCTCATTTTTTTCTCCTTTTTTTAAAGATTTTTTTCTATGTCTTCAATCAGTTTTTGGGTGATATCATCGTATGACTTTTGAGCGCCATTTTCAAAAAACTTTTGAGCGCCTTTCTTTTTTGCTTTTCCTTGTCCCTGATCAGGGAAAAAGAGATAGCTAAAAGCCTTTTTTGTAGCTACGCTGAACCCCAAATTTATAAAAACTTTATTTAGTGGATTAGAAAACTTGGCGTGCTTTTTATTGACATTTGAGACAGGTATAAGATTTACGATTGCTTCGCTCATGATATCTGCACCACTTTTTAATGAATCATTTACTATTTTTTCCGTGTCTCCATCAATTTTTGAAAGCATCTGATTGATCTGCTCCAAATCGTCGTTTTTTAATTCGTATTTGACAGCCATCAGCATATGCTCCCGACTTTTATTTTAAAATACAGTGTTATCATTTCTACTTTATCCTGTGATGAGGATTTATTGAAACTGTTGTAAGATACACCTTTCGAAGCTTCATAAATGAGATTGAGTTTTTTCATCTCATCAATGATTTCAAACTCTATTCCTTCTTTAACATAGTCTTCGTCAGCATAATTTATCGCTATCTCCTGATACCATGCTCCATTTGATTTAATCAGATCAGCGCGCTGTACAACGATAAACTCCCAACGATTGTTTTCTATGTCCTTTGGCATAATCGTGCCGTATACTACAACATCAGTTACATTTTTTAGCGCTTCAACTACATTATTAAGCATCAACTTCATATTTGATACCTGCTTTCTCAAGATATAGATAGATGCAATCATTCTTGAATGATGCATCGGAATAGATAACATCATAAAATTCATCACTGTCAAAATAATCTGATACTTTGGCTATGCATGATGAAAGCTTCATGCTTTTAAAAAATGGAATTGATATCTTTTTTTCTAGCTTATGACCTGAAACCTCAGCATTAATGAAATCATTATCTCTATCTCTGATGGTTTCTAGTCTGAATGATAATTTAACAATTTTTTCAAGCGCATTTGCTCCTGATTTCTTTGTAAAATCCTGTGCTTCTTTAAACTGTTTGTAAATGATCACGTAGCCATCATTAAATACATTATCCATTTTCATCTTCCTCTTTTTCATTATAAAGAAAAGCAAAATTCATTAAATCTTCACGATAATTATCCTTGAATTCCTTAGCTTTGCCGCTTTTTTCATAGAGGCACCTTTTGAATAAAAGACTTCTAGCACCGTCTTCATTCCTAATAAAATCAGCATTTGGATTTATCATCCTTAGTTCTCTAATGCCATTTTCCAAATACTCCAAAACTTTGAAGTCAGTATTCTCATCATCCCATGTTATATCAAGATATTTTTTAACATCAGGCAATAAGATCAAAGCTAATTCATTTATTTCAGTATTCATATTAGATCCTTTCAATATATTCTAGAAAGAGGTTTGACCCTCTTTCTAAAAATTATTCATCAGCTACGACTTTAACTCTTGCCGCAAAAGGCTTTAAGTTTGTGACATCTAATACAACCGAATCGTTGTTATCTTTCATGCGTCCATTAGCATATCCTTTGACTTTATATACACGCTGATCTTCAATGAATCTTGCTTCGTCACTTGACTGAATTACACCTTTACCATCAAGAGCAACAGCTAAGATATATCTTTCAGGTAGCGCAAGCACTGCTCTGTTTGTTGGCACATGGTTAGAAATCAGTACATCTGTTGCGAATGGGAAATTATCATTAGTATATTCGCCTGTAACATGATTTCTATACTGTGAAGCTGGCAAAATCTTAGTCAAATATGTAGTCATATTACAAATCAATGCAACAGACTTGAATGACTTAGTTTTTTCATTGAAGCCTTCACCCTGTTCAATATCACACATCTTAGCAATCTGTGCTAAATAACCTGTAGTTGGATCATCCATGTCAGTGAAAACAACAGGAGTTTTAGCTGTATAAGTTCCGCCCGCTTCACTATCTAAGTCCATCATCATTCCGACAGGCTTGTTGTTGCCATCGCCTGCAATAATAGCTTCTTCCAAACCACCCAAGAACGCTTCCTGTAATACAGTTCTTACGTAAGAGTCAATCCATGCAGGGCCTAAATCGATAATGTCTTCGCTAATAAGAAAATATGCACTTAATTTTTTCTGAGTAAGTTCCATATTTTCAAATTGTGCTTCGATTTCCTTTACAATTGCGGATGTGATATTACCAAAAACCGCAATGCCTTTTTCTTTGGAAACAATGAATCTAGTAGAGTATGTAAGATTTCTAAAATCAATTCTATCGAGAAGCGGATGATCCTGAATTAAGTCAGTGAATACTTCTTCGACAACTGTAACAGGTAAAGCAATCTGAACATTAGTAACTTCATTTTTCACTGATTTAATCAGATTATCATAGAATTTGTTTTCATCATTAGTAAGCTCTCTTACTAACCCACGTTTAGCCATGATTTTACTATCATTTGATTTTGCCATTTCTAGAATTTTGTTATTTACTTCTTCATTGTATTTTACAAAATTTTCAGCAGCGCTTTTAGTATCTCCTGATTCTAAAGCCTGTTTAAACATTTCTAAATAATTCTTGTCGTTATTCATCATTTATTTTTTCCTCTTTTCTATAGTTTTTTTAATTTGATGATTTCATTGAAAAAATCGCTGATGATGTCTTCTTCTTCTTTTTCTTTATCTTTGCTTTTAGCCATCACGCTTAATTTAGCGTATTTGTTGAAGACATCGTTTCTATCTTTCATCATGTTTGCAGCGTTCTTTGCTTCACCATCAAGGTCTTCTTTCGCTTTTGGGTCAATCTTTTCATCTGCAAAACCAAACTCGATGCATTCATCTGCATTTAACCAAGTTTCTTCATCAATCAGTTCTTTTAGCTTTTCCTCTGTGTCTTTGAACTTTGTCATATATATATCAATGCTTGACTGCATGAATTTGTCAAGATCATCAGCTACACGTCTTAATTCTTTAGAATTCCCGACTGCGTATGTCCACATGTTATGCACCATAATATTTGAATATGGATAAACATAAACATTATCGCAGATGACCGGAATCAATGAAGCACAGCTTGCTGCCATGCCATCGATGTAGCAGGTTTTTGACCCTTCATATCTTTGAAGCATTGAGATAATGCTATACGCTTCAAATACTTCACCGCCAACTGAATTTACATAAATATTTATGTCTCGTCCATCAGCTTCTTCAAGTCTATCCTTCAGAATGTCTGAAGTTTTAACGACTTCAAATTTATCCCAGTCGAATTTACCGCCGATCTCGTCATAGAAGTAAATATCATAACTGTTTTCGTCAGTTTTCATTAAAATATTTGTCTTGATGCCGCTCATTATTCTTCACCTCCTTTTTCTTCAAGATTTTCTAAACTTTTATTTTCTTCATTCATAATATTCTCAATCCTTGCGTAGTTCTTTGTAAGATAGTGAACTTTAGCCCACTGTTCATCAATATATGATAAATCTGTTCTAGCTCTCACTTCATCTATAGACATATAGCCGCTAGAGATAAGCTTATCGATATTGCTTGCCTGTTTGAATATATCCACTGTTCTAACTTTTGACGTATTAACAATGATTCCATCACCGGCAATGATTTCAGATTTTTCAAAAAGAGCATACTCTAATGAGTTCTTGATATCACTGTAAATTGGATTCATAACTTCACTGATAAGCTCATTTTTCGCTGTGTCAAGATCAGTTGTATCACCTGTCAAAAATGTAACAGGTATACCAAAAACATTGGCAACCATTTCAAACGCGTCTTTTCTAATGTTGATGATGTCCGCAATTGGAATAGTTGATTTCATTGACATTTCGTCAAAAGGTTCAAATCTTATACCTTTTGTCTCAGTAATTGCGCTATCGCTTAATCCCATAATAGGATTTAATGTAGTTTTTAGCTTTTCTTCTATGGCTTTTTGGTTATTATCATCACCTGAAAAAGTTTTTTCGATTACAATTTTAATCTTTTTCAGGAATGAAGATTTATATGTTTTGGCAGCATGGGTTATGATTGACTCATAAGCTCCAAAAACCATATTTTGCAGATCATTAAATTTAGAATTGCTAATCTGCAGATAGATTACATCTCTTGATCTGAATGAAAACGGGAAACTGTAGTCTCCAACAATCACATTTGAAAATTCGTTATCAACATTTGCATATTCCGTTTTAGTAAATTCGTCAGCTATTAGATAATCACCTTGAATATTCTTTACGATTAAGCATTCTCCATCGATAATGAGCTTTCTAGCAAGTTTCTTCTTGAATTGTGTCGCCGTCTCGTTTTTGTTTGGTCGTACATTCCAGTGATACCATTCATCAGAATTGGTTATATCGCCGCCGTATCGAAAAAGAAAATCAGTTCTTGCTAGAGTCTTTCCGACAACATCCGCAACTATAGATATAGCTAATTCAATGAAGTTAAGCCTGAATTTCTCCGTTTCAAAATTTGAGGTGTTAAGATACATTGTCTTGTGTCTTTCAAAAAAATCACTAAAAAAACTTCTAAAACCTCTCAATGTTCTTTCACCTCCTTCCGTTTTTTAAGACAAAATTTTTAGCTGTATGTAAAGCTTGTTAGCATGATATCTTCGATATTTAATTCAATGTTGTCTTCATCCAATTTTTCTTCAAGTGTCATTGCATTGACAAAGCTCATAAAAGAATCGTTTTTTCTTGATTTTGGTTCTATCTTTTCATAGATGTAATTGCTCTTTGAATGCGGCACGCATTTAGTATTTGATACCGCCCATCTGAAAATTGGCAGGTCATCACACCAGATATTTTCATTCACAAATCTGCTTTCTATGACAGGGACAACTCTCAAAATGTCGTTTGGTCTAACCATTTTTAGAACTTCCTTGTCATTCACATCTATCTGCAATTCTTCGGAAAGTGCCTTTCTAAGAAGTGTAAATCTGAATGAATCGCACGCATATGCTATGATATTCATTCCTTTTTTCATCATTTCGATAATTGCACTAGTAATAACATATGGCGATACTTCTACATCATCGATCAGTGTAAACCACTCGTTTTTTGACCAATCATTCAACGGCGCTTTAATTCTTTTGAAGTCTCTCGACTTCCTGTTTATCCAATTTCTTTGCAGCATCACAATATCATCTTTATCTTTTGTAATAAATGTCACGGATGCACCGTCTGTCAATTTGGCGTAATCAATCCCGACAACCCATTTTTTTGATTGAATTAGTCTATCTATATTTCTTTTTTGTTTATTCGTAGCTTTTACATATTCCCATCTAACAACCGGGTTGTCTTCTTTTATTTCGGGAAGATTAAATCTTTTTGTCAGAAGATTATTCATTTTTGATGGTATGTCGAGCGCATCATAATATTCATCCGTAATTTCCTGTTTCAATGACGGTCTAAATTCAATCATTGGATTTGCCTTGATCCAAGTAGAAAAATCATGTATTTCTTCCTTGGTTTTTAATTTATAAATCATTGGAAGAATTCTTAATGTGTTTTCTCCTGTTTCCAAAATCTGTTCTGCTTTTTTCAGCATATCGTCTAACGGGCCATCTCTAACAAAACCGTTAGTTGTGATTTCAAAAATTCTAGGATGTTCTATCTTCCCAAGTTGGGTTTCAAAAACCGCTATCTGATCATAATTTTCATATTGGTGCAGTTCATTGAAAAGTATCGCACCTGATTTTTTACCGTCCTTTGTTTTAGCGTTAGCGGTGTTATACCTTAGTTTTGAACCTGTCTTCTTGTTTTGAATGATCTCTTTTGTGATATTGAACGCTCTCTTGAATCGCTTTTCATTTTTAGCGTCTTGTAGCATCATATCATATACTACGCTAAAACTATCTTTTGTCTGATCTTCACCATTCGCAACAATATCAATATGATAATTTTTGATGCCATGAAACGGTGTTTGCAGAAAATTCATTAGTGGCATGGCTAAGCCATCCTTACCATTCCCACGGCCCATCATCATAAAAAGTCTTCTAAAATATGGCAAACCTGTTTCTTTGAAATAGATAAATACCATCGCATAATAGAATTTTTCAAAGAGTACAGGCTCATAATAATTTTTAGAAATGAATCTAATGCAGTTTTCATACATTTCTTCATTGAATACAAGATCATCTCTTTTTAGAAGCGGTCTAATGATATTTTTTTCAAGAAGTATCATTTCATCACTGAATTTTTCAGGGAAGAGACGAATCTCATTCATGTAGTCGAGTGCATCATTACATATAATCATCTTCTACATCTTCTTCAAAATCAGTCTGATCAATACCCAAAGTTGTTAAAATGTTGATCATGATTTTAGATACATTGATCAGCTGTCCATATGACTTGTTATCTTTGACTACCATTTTTCCTGTTGATGAAGGGCATGAAATTCGCGGCCCATTTTTATCAATATCTTCTTGCAGTTTCTCTTTGATCACATAATATTTCATGTAATCGTCTGCCATGTCCATAAAATATTTGGCA
>OCVV012851951.1_pt1 | contig 19495 bp, 17 predicted proteins | sample 1539721 | NCBI WGS metagenome assembly OCVV01 (sample SAMN02144230, study PRJEB22623) | gut metagenome | biome: sheep rumen | host: Ovis aries | place: New Zealand
CTATTTCTACGGCGCACGTGCTATCGACGAAGTCTTCTTCCTCGACGATTTCCTCGCTTTGGAGAAGGAGTTCCCGAACTTCCATTTCCACTTGGCGCTGGACCGTCCGGACCCGAAGGCGGACCAACTGGGTATCAAGTACACCCCGGGCTTCATCGCTCCTGTTATGGGCGACACCTACCTCAAGCAGCATGACGCTCCCGAGGACATCGAGTACTACCTCTGCGGTCCTCCTATGATGGCGAAGACCGTCCTCGACCTGCTCCACTCGCTGGGCGTCGATGACGCAGACATCCGCTTCGATAACTTCGGTGGATAATAAAATAAAGAACGCGCGTACACACGTACACGCGTTCTTTAATTAAATTGGTGCGTATACTCACTCGGAGTGGTGCCTGTTTTGCGTTTGAAGAAACGGCAGAAAGAAGGTGAGTCCGCATAGCCGAGGAGGTCGCTGATTTGTTGCACAGACAAGTCCGGACGAGAGGAAAGCAGGTTCTTAGCCTGCGAAGCGAGGTATTGCTCAATATAATCGCTGGCGGTCACGCCTACCACCTTTTTGATAATCACCGAGAAATGGCGCGTCGTGAGATGCGCTTTTTCCGCATAGAAAGCCACCTCGTGCTGCTTGCGGTAGTGCGTAGCAAGAAGGTTGCAGAACTCATTGAAAACGACGTTATTGCGGCTGAGCGCCTTGGTGTTTTCGTCCATCTCACGGCGGAAAGCATCTAACATCTCCGTCATGACGTCGGTCTGAGACAGGAGCATGTCGTGCCTATGCGGGAAACGGGAAACAGGTGCGTTGCTGATGATCTCCAGCAGCTCCACCGCCTTCATGTATTGCCCCATCTCCTCGTCCGTCAGCAGGCAAGCAGGGAGTTTGTGAAACTTATTACGGTCATGCGTCATCCGCCTCCGGGTCATCTCCTGCTCAAAAGCAAGGGAGTGCATAATGATGGTAGTGGAATAATCCGGGCTGCGCTCGATGGGAGATATGATATGATTCGGAAGAACCATCGCTACTTCGTTCGGACGAAAGACCACTTCCTGCATGTCGTATAAGGCGCGCGAAGAACCGGAATGGCAGATGAGCAGGGTCAGATACGGAGAGATGATATGCTTGTCCCGCTCCGGAAAACCATGCACATCGCGAATGACCGCTACTTCTTTCTTCTCAAGCGTACGAAACGCCTCTTCAAAAACACGCCCTTTGTCCATAAATCATCATTTTGGGCACAAAATTACTGCTTTTTTTTGAGATATGCAAGGCTTCTTCCGTAAAAATCTTACTTTTGGTCAATATCTTCCCATAAATAGGTAATGCGTATTTGCGAAAAAAGCAGTACCTTTGCCCCAATTTTTCTAACTCTTTAAAAAAGGAGGTATATATGCAAAAGATTCAAATGGTATTAGTAATGAGTATGGCACTCCTTATGTGGGCTTGTACGGACAAGAACCCCGCGGAGGATCCAACCACCACCGACACGCCCACTACGGACGTTACGCCGGCAGATGTGGACAGTGCCGAAGTGGAGGTTATCTCGGATCAGGACAACTTGGTGAGGGTCGTTTATCAGGACACTACGGCAAGTATCTATGCGTCGCAAAACATCTTAGCGAACATCACTGCTCTCAGAGCGGGCGCACACGTGAGCATCGTGCAGAGTGCGGACGTAGCAGCAGAGATCACCTATAACCTGTCGGGTTCTTCTGCCGACGGCGGATTCTACAACGAAGGTGCATACAAATCAACCGTGGAACTGAACAACCTGACGCTGACCAACAAGTCTGCGGTCTTCTCCGGCGCCGCGGTACATATCCAGAACAGCAAACGTATCAAGGTAAAACCGCTGAACGGTACGACCAACACCCTCGTTGATGCAGCGGGCGGTGCACAGAAAGGATGTCTCTATGTCAAGGGTCATGCGGAGTTTGCGCAGAGTGGTACGCTGAACGTCACCGGTAATGTCAAGCACGGCATCAAAACAGGCGAGTATTTCTCCATCAAAAACTCCACTATCAACGTCCTTTCGGCAGTGGGCGACGGCATCAACTGCGAGCAGTTCTTCCTCATGGAGAGCGGCACGATAGCCATTAACAACGTAGCCGACGACGGTCTGCAATGCGACATCGAGGACCCCGAGACGGGTTCGACAGGCGAGACCGTGGATCATGAAGACGAAGACTCCGGTAACATCTATATCAACGGCGGCACGCTGACGATGAACGTAGCAGGTATTGCAGCCAAGGGTCTCAAAGCCGAAGGCAACATCGCCATCAACGGCGGCGACATCACTATCGCCACTTCCGGCAAAGGTACGTGGGACACCGAAGACCTGGAGACCAAAGCAGCGACTTGTATCAGCAGCGATGCGAACGTCACAATCAGCGGCGGTACGCTTAATCTGACGAGTACAGGTTCGGGAGGAAAAGGTCTCAAATGCGACAGCCTGCTGACCGTTACCGGCGGTACGATGGTTATCAAGACCACCGGCGCGCTCTATTACCACAACGGCTCGACGGAGAACACCAACTACACCGGCAACACGGATAATATTGACAGCAAGTATTACTCTTCGCCGAAGGGTATCAAGGCGGGTATCAAGACCGAATCGGGTAGCGGATGGAACGTAAGTTATACGTACGCCGGCGGCATCGTCATCAGCGGAGGAAAGATCTCCATTAGCACGTCGGGACGCAATGCCGAAGGTATAGAGAGTAAGAGTACGCTCGTCATCAACGACGGCGAGATAGCTGTCAACGCCTATGACGATGGTATCAATGCCGCTTCGGACCTCACTATCAACGGCGGACTGGTATATTCCCGCTCGGCCAACAACGATGGTATCGATGCGAACGGAAACGTCTATCTCAAGGGCGGTCTGGTCTATGCCGTAGGTGCTTCTTCGCCCGAAGTAGCGATCGATGCTAATAGCGAGGAGCAGAAGAAACTCTACGTCCAAGGCGGTACCTTAGTGACTATCGGTGGTCTGGAGAGCGGCGCAAGTCTTACGCAGAGTTGCTACAAAGCTTCGTCATGGAGCAAAAACACCTGGTATGCCCTGACGGTCGGCAGCGATGTCTTTGCGTTCAAGACCCCGAGTAGCGGTGGTAGTAATCTGATTGTCTCCGGCGCAAGTACACCGACCCTTCAATCCGGCGTTACAGCTTCCGGCACGGAGATCTTCGACGGTATCGGATTCTACCCGGCATCGGCCACAGGAGGTACGTCCGTATCGCTCAGTTCGTACACCGGCGGTAATGGAGGCCCCGGCGGCGGAGGACACGGAGGATGGTAAGTTGTCCGTCGCGGCCCTAAGGCTATCTATTCGCGGTATAATATACCGCCAAGCAAAAAAATCGCAGAAAAATTTGCGTATTTGCAATTTTTGTTGTACCTTTGTACCCGAAATGACGAAAGAAGAAAGAGCTAACACCTTCACGCACGTCATCCCCCTGGCAGCAAGCATCGCTTTTGCCGGTCCGTTGATAGCGCGCGCATGTACCTCATGGAGTGCTCACAACGGCGGATTTCAGATCCTGGGTACCGTGCTGTTCCTTATCGGAATGGTGATGATGTTCGGTGCTTCTACGGCGTACCACGCGGTCTCGGAACCCGCTTGCAAAGCGCGCTTGCGCGTCTGGGACCACATTGCTATCTACGTCATGATAGCGGGTTCGTACTCGCCTATTTGCCTCACCGCCGTCGGCGGATGGATCGGTTGGAGCGTGTTTATCTTTCTCTGGACCTGCGTCATCGCCGGCATCGTCGGTAAGATGATTGCGCTGGGTAAGCACCCGAACCTCTCGTTGGCGCTATACCTGATGATGGGCTGGACAGCCCTCGTGATCATCGTACCGATGTGGCGCAGCATGGCGCACGAAGCGTTCTGGTGGGTCATCGCGGAAGGGGTGTTCTACACCATCGGCGCGTATTTCTTCAAGCATGACGAGGAACACGCGTATTTTCATGCCATTTGGCATGTGTTTATCACCCTTGGCGCCCTTTCCCACAGCATCGCCACGTGGATCATTTTGGCATAATAAACAACAAAAACAGATATGGAAACAAAGTACAATCCTACAGACATTGAAGCTCGCTGGTACCAATACTGGCTGAACAACAAGCTGTTTCACTCCGAGCCGGACGGCCGCGAACCTTATACCATCGTCATCCCGCCGCCCAACGTAACGGGTGTGCTGCACATGGGACACGTCCTCAACGAGACGATCCAGGATATCCTCGTTCGTCGTGCGCGTCTCGAAGGCAAGAACGCGTGCTGGGTGCCCGGTACCGACCATGCTTCTATCGCGACCGAAGCCAAGGTCATCAAACGCCTCAAAGAACAAGGCATCAACAAGTCCGACTTGACCCGTGAGCAGTTCCTCAAACATGCCTGGGACTGGACGGACGAGCACGGAGGCATCATCCTCAAGCAGCTCCGCAAACTCGGTTGCTCCTGTGACTGGGACCGTACGTCCTTCACCATGGACGAGACCCGCTCCAAAGCCGTTATTCACGTCTTCTGCGACCTCTATAAGAAAGGCCTCATCTACCGCGGTCTGCGTATGGTCAACTGGGACCCGGAGCGTCAGACAGCTCTTTCCGACGAGGAGGTGATCTACCACGACGAGCATAATAAGTTCTACTACCTGCGCTACGAAGTAGCGGAGGAGCCCGGCAAGTACGCCATCGTGGCAACGACGCGTCCGGAGACCATCTTCGGCGATATAGCCGTTTGTATCAACCCCAAAGAGGAGAAGAACCAGTGGCTCAAAGGCAAGCACGTCATCGTACCGGGTGTCGGTCGTGTCATCCCGATTATCGAGGACCGCTACGTGGAGATCGGTTTCGGTACCGGTTGCCTCAAAGTGACCCCTGCGCACGACGTCAACGACTACATGCTCGGTCAGAAATATAACCTCAAGACCATCGATATCTTCACGCCGGACGCCCACCTCAACATGGACACCGTAGAGGAAGAGTTGCAGCCGAACGTACGCAAGTACCACGGCATGGACCGTTTCGATTGCCGCAAAGCCATCATCGAAGACCTCAAGGCGCTCAACCTCGTGGAGAAGATCGAAGACTACGACAACAAAGTGGGCTACTCCGAGCGTACGAACGTGCCCATCGAGCCGCGGTTGTCGCTCCAGTGGTTCGTGAAGATGCAGCATTTTGCCGACATCGCACTCCCGCCGGTAATGAACGACGACATCGTCTTCTATCCCGCCAAATACAAAAACACCTACCGTAACTGGCTCGAGAACATCAAAGACTGGTGTATCTCCCGCCAACTCTGGTGGGGTCACCGCATCCCGGCATACTACGACGCCGACCTGCTCGCTCAGACCGGTCTCGAGAACTATCCGGACGACAAGATCATCGTTTCCGAGACGAAGCCGGAAGGCAACTATGTGCAGGACGAAGGCGCTTTGGACACTTGGTTCAGCTCCTGGCTCTGGCCGATTTCCTTGTTCGACGGCATTGAGAATCCCGACAACAAAGAGATCAACTATTACTACCCCACCGCAGACCTCGTAACGGGTCCGGATATCATCTTCTTCTGGGTAGCACGAATGATCATGGCGGGTTATGAGTACGTCGGTAAGATGCCGTTCAAGCACGTCTATTTCACAGGTATCGTCCGCGACAAACTCGGTCGTAAGATGTCCAAATCGCTGGGTAACAGCCCCGACCCGTTAGACCTCATCGCACGTTTCGGCGCCGACGGCGTACGTATGGGTATCCTGCTCTCCGCTCCTGCCGGAAACGACATCCTCTACGATGACTCCCTCTGCGAGCAGGGACGTAACTTCTGCAACAAGATCTGGAACTGTTTCCGTATGGTCAAAGGTCTGGAGATCGCCGACATCCCGCAGCCCGAGACGTCCAAATATGCGATTGAGTGGTTCGATGCCAAGCTGGACGAGACCGCCGCAGAGATCGCAGACTTGTTCAGCAAATATCGTCTGAGCGAAGCCCTCATGGCGATCTATAAGCTCTATACGGACGAGTTCAGCGGCTGGTATCTGGAGATGATCAAACCTGCTTACCAGCAGCCCATCGACCGCGCTACGTACGAAGCAACCCTCGCTTTCTTCGACCGCTTGCTCGTACTTCTCCACCCCTTCATGCCGTTCATCACCGAGGAACTCTGGCAAAACCTCTACGAACGTAAAGAAGGAGAGTCGATTATGTTCGCTTCTATCGAAGGACAAAAACAAGACTCAAGTAAGACTCAAGTAAGAGTTTTACTAGACCATACAGCATATCTCAAGCAGGTCATTACGGAGATCCGTGCCGTGCGTGCGTCGAAGAATATCCCCCAAAAAGAGCGTCTGACACTCATCTCTCCGGTTGAACTCAATCCGCTCGTGGACAAACTCGCGAATGTAGAAATCGCCATGCATGGCGATTCAAGTTCCAACTGTGCGAAATTCATCGTCGGAACAGACGAGTTCGCCATCCCGATGGATCAGTTCATCAATGTCGAGAAAGAGCTCAAGAAACTCGAAGCAGACCTCGCACACCAGCAGGGCTTCCTCCGCGGCGTCATGGCAAAACTCTCCAACGAGCGCTTCGTACAGAACGCCAAACCGGAGATCGTAGCACTCGAGCAGAAGAAGAAATCCGATGCCGAAGCACGTATCGCGTCCCTCGAAGAGGCTATCAAAGCATTGAAGAAATAAACTATGTTCGGATTCATTCTATCGTTGGTTCTGACGGTGCACTCGGGCGAGAGCCTCAACGCCGCTTTAGACAGCGCGCGGAGTGTCTATACCGCGCGTGGGGAACGCACGACGATCCTCATCGAGCCCGGTACGTACCGCGAGGAGCTGACGATAGATGTACCCGGAATACGTCTTATCAATGCCGCGAAGAAACCCTCCATCGCCCTGCATAACGGCGGTGTGGAGGCCGATAAGAACGCCGTGCGGTTGACTTGGTACTACGGTCACGGCTACCAGTACCGCTCCATGGGCGACCGCGTCAATTACGGCGGTAGCCGCGAGCGCCGATGGAACGCTTCAACACTCGTCACCGCACCGGATTTCTACGCAGAGAACATCATCTTCGAGAACTCTTTCAACCTCTATGTCTGCGACCTCGAAGCCGCAGACAGCTTAGTCGATATCTCGCAATCCGACATGCCTTGGACCGCCAAAGAGCGGCCGAAGAAAATCATGCCCGTGCGACCCAAAGAAGCGGGTTCGACAGAAGTGCAACTCAAACGCTACCGCGAGCGCGCCGCAGCCATCTCCTTTACCGAGACCGCCACCAATGCGCACCTCAAGAACTGCCGTGCGTGCGGTCGTCAGGACGTGCTCTACGGCGATCAGGGAGCCTCTATTTATTGGGAAGGAGGAATCCTTGCCGGCGGAGTGGATTTCATCTTTGGTGCCATGACCATGGCGGTCGATCGTGCCACGATTGTCGCCAACATCAACGGCGAGAAAAACGATAAATGCTACATCGCCGCCGGCCGCTCGGGAGAAATGGTAAATGGTACATGTCCAAATGGTAAATGTCGCGGTCTGCTTTTTTACAAATGCCACATCCGCCTCGCTAATGAAGAGGAATTAGCTCTAATTTCCTCCCCTCAGGGGGAGGTCAGGAGGGGCGGTCTCGTCTATCTTGCCCGTCCTTGGCGCTGGTGGGGCGAGACGGTCTGGGCTTATACCACTTGGGAGAAAGGCATCCTCAATCCCGAAGGATGGTCCACGGGTCTTGTAAAAAACAAAGAAGGCTTCAATCCCGAGAATGCCTGCCCCAACAGTTACGAGTACAAATCTCAGGACAAGTCCGTAGGCAGACCAAAATGGGTCTCCGTTCTGAGGAAACCCATTCTACCCGATGGCACCAAACTTACACCAAAAGACTGGCTTAAGTAATCCGTAATTGCCGATTATTAAGATTTTGGCATTCTACCAGCCTCAGCCTAATAGACAAAACCAAACATCCATAACGGAACTATGTTGCCGATGGCGCGCTCCACATCATCCTTCACAATAAAACCTTTCCCTTGCGGAACAGAGGCGATTTGCGCTTGCCCCTTTTTCCGACCGCCGACCTCAAAGACATATTCTTCCACCTCAAAATCAGCTACTTTGGAAGAAGAGATAAAATATCTCTCTTGCAGCCACGCAAAGAAAATCGTTTCACGAATATTACCTATATCTGCGTTATTGGGCGAGAGTGTATAAGCAAAATTGGGATTTTGCAGGTATATTTTCTCCACTTTTTCCAATATCTTCATACCTGCCGCCTTCTCGCGTAGCGTAGAAATCAGTCCAGCCTTCTCTAGATACAACATATATTGAGGTAAGGTATTGCGGCGAATATCTAAATCTGCCGATAACTTAGAATAATTGGGTTTGAATGGCACACTTTGCGAGAGCACATACATCAGTTTGCGCAATTTTTGCACCGAAGCAATCTCCATTTCTGCAAAAACAGGAATATCCACTTCGATCGTTTGTTTGATTATTCCTTGTATTCTGAGGTTATAATGATCTTCTTGAAAGAACGGAAAATAGCCTTCATGCAAATACTGCGAGAATAACTGCAAAGGGCGCAAATCTTTGTAAGGGAATTGCACTTTGCCTGCCAAAATGTCCTCCAAACTATAAGCCGAAAGATTCAGACCTTGCGAGATGTTGACGTACTCGCGGAACGAAAGTCCTGGCAGTTTGTACTCGATCTTTCTACGTGATAAATCCGCTCCGCCTTTCTCCAAATCCAAGATAGAAGAGCCGGTATAAACCACGTGCAATTTCGGGAACTTATCATAGATATTTTTGATTTCCTGTGACCACCCTTTGTATTTGTGGATTTCGTCAATGTAGAGATATTTGCCGCCTTGTTGGTAGAATTGTTGCGCCAAACCGACTAAGGTATTTCGCGAAAAATACAAATCGTCAGCGGTCACATACAATGAGGATGTGATGGCATCGGTCAGTTTGATATGCTGTAGAAGCAAGGTCGTTTTTCCCACTCCTCGCGTACCTAAAATGGCAATCAAGCGGCTATTCCAGTCGATCTCATCATGCAGATAGCGAACGAAGCGCGTATCTACTCTGTCAATTAAGTCTCTGAATGACAATACCAGTTCTTCCATAGTGTTGCACTTTTAAAAATCGCTGCAAAGGTACAACTTTTTTCTGAATTGCGCAATAGAGTGAGCAATTTTTGTGCATTTTCATGCGTTTGAATGTGCATTTTTGATATCTTTAGCACGATATTGGCACGTTCACGATGCAAATTACTTTCTCCCTACCTTCAGCGCAACGTCAGCGCAAGGTCTGCTATTTGAAACGAAGTTGAAAAGTATATGATTGTTAAGAATCAAGGTAACAATATTATAATAAGTTTCAGTTTTTCGCTTATTTATATTCTAAAACAGGCGGAACATGTCCGCCTGCTGAAATTAAAGTATTTAGGGTTTAGAAAAAACTCCACGCACAGAACCTCCAACATGCCTATCCCATAAATTTATATATGGAGGGACTTCACCACTTATATTGTATTCAAAATTTAAAATTACATGTGCTCCTGCAGAATAATTTGGGTCGAGATCTGCAGTCCAATAAAAAATCGAACGTTCAAGGTTTCCGTTCGGATCTGACAAGGCTGCCTCTCTATCTCCCCATATACTTCCTGAGCGAGGAATAAATATTGACTTCATATTAGATGCAGTGAAACGATATCCCGGATGTGTATTGACTGTATCCTCAGTGATAATACAATTATTAATGAGTTCTTCCCACTCTTCAGCTGACGGTATTCTCCACGTGCCACCCATATTTACTGTAGCAGCATCATCTTCAGGTAGCAATGTTGCTAAACCATCAATAGTTCCATGATCAGAATCCATACAATATTTACTCATGGTTTTATAATAGCCATATTTATAGTTGTAGAAACCATAATAGTCTTTTTGTTCAATTTCTCCCCATGCAAAGTAGCTACCATAATCTTCCGGATTTTCTGCGCCAACATTAGCATCAGCCCACATCACACTTAAGCCTAAATCGACATAGCGATATCCATTATGAAATGTTTCTTCATTTGGGCAAACTGTGTCATGAATAGTGATATATACTGTATCATGCACCTCTTTAATAATTGTGCGCGGGAGGAGGATATGCAAGGTGTCGGCCGGCTCGCCTTCACCAAATGTTACACTGTCGATTTGAGCAATCGGGTTGCCCATCATCAAATTACCATTGTACCAGAAATACTGGTTCGTTTGTGCATTTGCACAGAGTGCCATTACGAAAACGGCAAGAGATAAAAAGAACTTTTTCATAAATTTAATATTTTATAAATTTAACTGTTTGAGTGTTCAAAAGAAGCAAGTACTCACCTTGTGGCAGAGGACTTACATTGAGTGTCGCATTCCCATTTTGCAGGTTAGCGGTTTGCAGCAAGCGTCCGTTGATATCAAAGATATACACCTTTTCGCCTTCTGCATTTTCAATCACAAGTCTGTCTTGTGTGGGATTCGGATAAACACGGCAAGTAGTGGCACTTTGCACATCGTCAATACTTGTAGGCTGATTTGGTTCTCCATAGCGAATGTGACGGATGTCCTTGATTGCTGCCTTTGATAGCAAGAAGTCGCCATGCGAGAACACAAAGAGCGAATCCGGCGTCACTTTCACATAGCCGATTTGCGCAAGTGCATTTGCTTGCTCATCGCCATTTAACGGCTGGATGATTAGTGCCGTTTCTGCCATCGCCGCTATCGCAACGAATAGCAAAGAAATGAAGAATGTTTTTCTTTTCATAAGCAATTATAATTAGTGGTTAATATCCTTATGTGTAAGTACAACACAACAAAAAGTGCGAACTTTCGCTTTTATCATATTGGTTCTCTCGGGCTTCGACTCCCATATGTGCCAATATACGCAAAAAGTCCACACTCATGGTGTGAACATTCGCTATATTTAGGAATAAAGTTTTTTCAAGTTGTCGAGAAATGAAAAGCTCCTTAATAAAGCAAATGCTTATTTATGTATGTTGTTTGTCTGTTGTTTTATGCCATAGGCGGTTTTTTAGTTTGTTTCTATATTTGTCTTTCTCCTTTCTCGGAGTGCTCGGAAGCACCGCTCGGAGAAGGACGGTTATTTTATGCTTTTATAAATTCTACTTCCGTTGTTAATTGGCGAACACCACCAAGTTTCAATTCGGGCGTATTGATGCGGATGTCGCAGTCAATTACAAACACATTGCCGTTGACGGACTTAATCACATTCTCATCGTGCAAGTCGCTCAGATAAATCTCCGGCGTGGTATAGGTCCAGTTACGCGGATTGCGGAGTTCAAAACCCATTCGTTCTGCAAACTGCTGAATTTCCTCATCCGTCATCTGTTCGCCTTGGATGTGAGGTTGCTCTACAATGACCTGAAAATCTCCCTCACTCGTGCGTCCAAACCCCAATACATTAAGGCGTGTTTCCGGGAAATAAGCGTTGTGCAAACTGATGCGATCCAATGCCAAAACAGGCAGGATATAATAATCCAAACCGATTGATTTGACGAGTGTATTTCCTTTATAGTACACATGTGCTTCGCCTCCTTCGGCAATCTGTTCGCCCAAGAGAGAGGGCAGGCTTTTGTCCACATCATCCATCCAACAGCCGACAATCTTTGCCCACTGCTCTATACGGTTTGCTTGCGTCTCTGCGCATTCGCACTCTCTTTGGAAACTGCCTTCCGGCGCAGAGAGGCTACTTGGGTCAATACCTGCTCCCGCGAGTAAGGATGCAATGACATGATTGCTACCTCCCGCTGCGCAGCCATGCTGTTCGAGCGGTGAAAATCGTTGATAAACAAGCCGCCCTGAGATAAATAGTTCTGCATATTCCTCTAGTTGTTTAAGCCCGTGAGCATCGAACCCTTGGGCAATGATAGTATCTATATGTTTCCAAAAATCGTTATTGGTCATAAACGTCTTTGCAACTTCCGGCAATTCTGTCTTTACTTCACCGCCTTGAAGCTCATATCGAGGCTCTTGTAGCTGTGCGTCAAGGCACCTACAGAAACGAAATCCACACCCTGCTCGGCGTACGAACGGATGGTATCGATCGTAATACCTCCCGAAGACTCAATCTCCATATGACGACCGGCTTTCTTCTCCCATTCGCGTATCAAAAGAACTGCCTCTTTCGTCTTCTCCGGCGTGAAGTTATCGAGCATGATACGGTCAGGGATACCAGTTGCAAGCGCCTCATTGATCTCGTCGAAATTACGTACCTCAATCTCTATCTTCATATTCAGGAAACGCTCTTTCTGCCCCTCTTCTGCTTTCCTTTTTAAATAATCGCGTGCACGCGTGAGCGCGTTGGTGATTCCGCCGGCGAAATCCACGTGATTGTCCTTGAGGAGGATCATATCGAAGAGACCTATACGATGGTTCATACCGCCGCCGAGCGCTACTGCCTCTTTCTCCAAGTACCGCAAGCCCGGCGTCGTCTTACGCGTGTCCAGCACATGGCAACCGGTGTCCTCTATCAAACTCTGGTATTTATGTGCGGTCGTCGCTACGCCGGACATGCGCTGCATGATATTGAGCATCGTGCGCTCGATCTGCAGAAGCGACAGCTCCTTGCCATAGACCTTAAACGCCACATCGCCCGGCTTCACATGATCGCCGTCGTGAAGGAACTGCTCCACCTTGCACTCGGGGTCAAAATAATCGATGATCTCTTTCGCCACCTCTACACCTGCGAGCACGCCGGTGTCCTTAATAATGAGTTGCTGACAGCCCATTTGGGTCGGAGGGATACAACTGAGCGAAGTATGATCGCCATCGCGGATATCTTCCTCAAACCAGATAGCAATCAGTTTACGAAGTTCTTGCTTTTCCATAATTTTTACGATTTATGGCGCAAAATTACAAATTTTCTTGCATATATGCAAATTTTTCTGTAATTTTGCGGCATGAAAGTGAAAATAACTCTTCTTTTGTCTCTTATCTGCCTCTCGATGATGGTATCGGCGGAGACCAAATGGGATCATGTGAACCGCCGTAATGAAATCCGCATCGGTTGGGGCGACCAGCTCTTCGAGAGCCTCATTTGGCATAATCCTACCTCTATCACGACCACCATGCCGGCGGAGGCGACGTACCAGTACAAGGAGCGTTACCGCCATAACCAGCACGTCTGGTTGGAGTACCAGCGGCGGTTCAAACACTGGTTTTCGCTCGGCGGAATGATGGATATGAGCGAAGTGGGATGGGATGTCGTCACCCGCAACGGGCAAGGGACAGAGTTGGCGAGAGACAAGAAGAACTATTTCTACAACCTCGTGATCATGCCTACGATACGCTTCACCTATTTCCACCACCCGAACGTCAATATCTACTCGGGGCTGGGCATCGGAATGGATATCAACGGTGGTACGGAGGTCGATGGCAAAGGTCGTCATACTGCCCTCGGCGCAGCGGTGAACTTCACCCTCGTGGGCGTCTCCGCCAACTACGACCGGTGGTTCTGTGCGTTTGACCTCGGCGGCATGTACGCCCTCAAGAACGCTAACGCCATCTATATGGCTTCTTCACGAATCATGAACGTAAGTATAGGAGCGAGATTCTAATGAAAAAATTCCGATATATATTATTACTACTCCTCGTCGTAGCGATGAGCGCGTGTCAGTTCCGTGACGACGAGTATGTGGATTTCGCCAATATCGAAGCCGCCAAAGGCTTGAAGTTCCGCGTCATCGGACAGCACGAGACGGATCTGTCGGAGGGGCTGCCGTACAACTGCTTCCTGCCCGATGGTACCCCCGCGAATGAGTATAATGAGGCCAATGAGACGAATGAGGCGAGAGCTATCCGTCGCACGACAGGCGCTACCGGCGCGGCTATCTTGCAGGAACTGCTCAAATGGGGCAACCAGAACAAGATCATCGAGATCGTCGGCACCTACCCAAGCATCGACATCGAGGGCAACCCGATCACCCTTTCGGGCAAAGTGATGCTTCCCAAGAACGGAATCCCCAAACGCATGATCCTCGTAAGCCACTATACCGTTTGCTCCAACGCCGAGGCACCAAGTAATTGCTTCTCGTTGGAGGGCGTGTTGGTCAACTCCGGTTACGGGCTCATCATCCCCGATTACATCGGCTACGGCGTGACCGCACAGGAGGTACATCCGTACCTTGTGATGGACGTAACGGCGCACAACGTAGTGGATATGTATCTGGCTGTCAAGCCGTGGTTGGAGGCAGTCGGCAGGAGCGCGGACGACCCCAGTCTGGATCTCATGGGCTACAGTCAGGGCGGCGCTACAACCATGGCGGTTCAGTACCTGATAGAAACCGATTACAGCAACGCGGACAGCATGGATCATATCATGCTCCACCGCGTGTTTGCCGGCGGCGGTCCATACGATGTCAAGGCTACTTACGAGCGGTTCGTCACTACCGACACTGCCGGCTATCCGGTCGCCGTGCCGTTGGTTCTGCAGGGCATGATCAAGGGCAACAAACTGAACATGCAGCTATCGGATATGATGAAACCCTTCCTTTGCGAGCATATGGACGAATGGATCAACAGCAAGCGTTTCACCTCCGCGCAGATCAACCAACTGATCGGGACCAAAGTGACCCACGAGCTGCTGACCGACGAGGCGATGGAGCAGAAGTCGGAAAAAGTGGCGGAGCTGTACAAAGCCATGACCCTTAACTCCATTACCGCCTACGACTGGGATCCCCAAGCACCGGTCTATATGATGCACTCCATAGACGACGAGACGGTGCCGTACACCAACGCCACACATGCCCGGTCGCATTGGAAGGATGCCAACATTACCTATAATTTCGGGCACTACGGCGGTCATGTGATGACGTGTCTCAGGTTTATCTATACCGTACAAGAACTGTTAGCCAAAGAAGAGGAAGAAAGGAAGAAATATGAGAACTAAAGACCTCTACGTTCAAAGACAAATGACTGCGGCTGTGTCGCTCATCTTGGTTCTTGGTTTGCTGCTCATAGCTCCCTCGTGCAATACGGAGGCGAACTACGAGACGAAGGATGTGGAAGTAAACATGAATATCATGAATGTGTCCTCGGGCTTCATTGAGTGTGAGTACTCAACCAACAAGGATGCTTATTACCTCATTGCTATCTGCGAGCCGTGGGAGGACTATAACCCAATAGCCAACTCCAAGCAATTCATGCAACTGGCGCTGGACAGCGCATACGCCGAATACCTCGTCTGGCGTAACGACCTGCTTCGTAACAAAGAGTTCAACGTAGCGCCCTTTGCCAGCCACTCGCTCCAATATGGCCAGACAACCCATTTCTTTACGGGGCTGACACCCTACTCTGACTACTGGGTATTTGCTTTCCCCGTTGACCCGGAAACAATGCAACCTGTCGGCAAACTGGTTCTGGAGAATATCAAGACTTCCATAACATCCACCGTAGAGGTTCGTTTTGAATACCGTGTGAGGGGCATGTGGGACTATATCTACCCTGTGGACACGCTCGGTCATATCAACTCACGCTATCCCTTCATCACTCTCTCCAAAGACAGTCTCGAACTCACCTCGGAAATTGCGGAATGGGGGACTCCGCTTCCCTTCTTCTACAACTGGGAAGAGGAAATGTTCGAATATCCCCAAATGGCCGATGTCTTTTACGGCGTGAAAGCAACCGAGAATGACGGCATCCATTCTACCTGCGAGTTTGAAGAAGGGCACACCTATTATACCGGCATCACCGGCTTTGACGGGCTGTTCAAACACATGGCGATCTACAAGTTCACGTGGCACAAAGACTGCGTGTACTATTTCCAAGACACCGACTCCACCAACTTATATAAAAAAGACCAGGACAAACTATTATAACCGGTGTCATGAAAATCTCCCTTCTTGTAATCGGCAAAACGACGGACGGGCGGCTGGTCTCACTCATCGACGACTACCGGCAACGGCTCAGCCATTATGTGCCGTTTGAATGGATCGTCATCCCTGATATCAAGAATGCCAAGGCACTGAGCCAAGAACAGTTAAAGCGCGCAGAAGGAGAAGCTATTCTTCGTTTTCTAACCCCCTCCATGGACGTCTTCCTGCTCGATGAACACGGCCGTGAGTTCCGCTCCATTGAGTTTGCGGATTTCCTGCAAAAGAAAATGAGCACGGGCAAAGACTTGGTCCTCGTCATCGGCGGCGCGTACGGTTTCAGTCCGGCTGTCTATGAGCGGGCAAACGGCAAACTCTCCCTCTCGCAAATGACTTTCTCCCACCAGATGATACGAATAATGGCCATCGAGCAGATCTACCGCGCGATGACCATTCTCAGGGGTGAGCCCTACCACCATGAATGATTAGCGGACCCGTATTTTCTGTCCTATTTGCAGGACTTTCGTCTCTTTGATCTTATTGAGCTGACAGAGCTTCCTCACCGTCGTACCGTACTTGCGGGCGATGCCGGAGAGCGTGTCGCCGGAGCGAACCTTATGGTACTTCATCGCTGCCTGCTCGGCGCGCGCCTGTTTCATGGCTTTGATGCCGATGACGTACTCCTCTTTGTTACGCAACTCTCCCGTCGTAAAATCTATGAAGTTAGCGGGGTTCATTGCTTCGCCGAGGTAGCGGATCTCGAAATGCAGATGGCTGCCTGTCGAGCGTCCTGTGTTACCGCCCAGACCGACGACGTCGCCTGCTTTGACACGCTCGTACTCGTCAGAGATCGGTCGGCTGAGGTGGCCGTAGATAGTCTCCAGCCCATTGTCATGACGGATGACGACATAGTAGCCGTATCCGCGCGGGTCCCAACCTACGATACGTACCTGGCCGTCCCAGGCTGCGCGGATGGAGTCGCCTACCTGTACCTTGAGATCCGTACCCTTGTGCATCCTATACCGACGCCAGCCGTACGGACTCGTCACGTAGCCCGGAGCCGGCAGACGGAAACCTGCCATGGGGATATGCACATCCTCGCGGAGGCTGTCAAAGAGATTTCCGTAAGGGTTCACCCTCTCATCCGTCCATATATGCCGATAGACGCTGTCCGCAGGGTGGTGCGTGAGGAGTGTGCTGTCGCCCAGCATGAACTGCGGTGCCAATTTATACACCACGTCGCCGTCCTTCGTGCGGACGATGATCTTGTTGGGCAACAACTCCATGTCGCAGCCTAAGATCAAGGTGTCGTGGGCAAAAAGCCCTGCCAGACACTCCGGCAACTGGGACGAGCGGGCATCCAGATCGTCCAATTCCTCTAACTCGTCGCCCTCGCTATCTGCAGCGAGCGTATCGAGCGGTAACTCCTCAACGGCTGTGTTCTGCGCATTTAATGGAAGCAGAAACAGCAGAAGCAGAAGCCACAAAGATGCAGAATAACGCATAAACAAACTAATACCAATAATGTTATACCTATACCGATGCACCATCTCTTTGCGGTGCTCATCTCGCCTTTGATCTTCGGAGCTTTGACAATCGGGAAATTCACCTGCTCGGTCAGTGTACGGCCGAACAAGACAGAGATCAGGGCGTCTGCGTTGACAGCCCAGCCGTTGGCGTTCAGTACCGGAGCGAGGTTACGACGGCGCAGCTTGAGCCATGCCATGATCATACTCGGACCGCTGATGAGCAGCAGGATAGCCACGAAGACGAGTATCTGTTGCCACCACGTGAGGGTCACCCATCCTTTCGCTACGCTCACTAACATCGTACCGATCATGCCTAATGCCATACCGATGGCAGCAAAGATTCCGGCGAACTTAGCGATGTCGAACGCAGGTTTCGGCGCCTCTGCAGGAGCGCCTTCCACTTTCGTGGTCTCGACCTTCGTCTTCATGTCGTCAAAAGCCTTGGCGTCTTTCTCGGCGGCGGACTTGTTGATCTTCTCCTCTATCCAGTTGCCGAACTTACGGTACGGCGTCCAGAACGCCTGGCGGATAGAGATCGGGTTATCGATGATCTTCGTCACCGTAGCGTCGTAGTCGTTACCGTCATTGTCATAGAACACACCGTTCTTGCCGACGCTCAGGTTCTTTATATCGCCTTGCGTCATGGCAGCAACGATCGCCATGGACTTACCCAGTTTCTTGCTCTCGCAGTTGCAGTACAGCAGGTAGATGCCGCTCAGCGGCGCCTGTGCATCGTGCTTGGCGGGATCGTTCACACGCATACAGAGGTGGCACGCGCGCTGGTCGATGATGAGCGTTCCTGCCTCAAACGAGGCGATGGTCTTCTTATCGTAGTCGTAGAAGTCCTCGAAGGTCACGAAGTTGCGCAGCAGGCGGTAGAAATCGCGGTGGAGGAGTAACAACTTGCGCAGCGGCATAAACTCCGCTTTGGCAGCCGTCAGAGCATCGGCGTTCGCCGTCTCTGCAGCTGCTTTAGCTGCCTCCCACTCTGCTATCTGCGCACCCATCTCTAAGAACTTCTTCTCCGACATGCCGGGCTTCGGGGTCTCCTCGGGAATAACCGCCAGACCGAGTTTCTGCAGTTTCTCCTGCTCGAAATACGCAGCGTATTCGGCTTGTTTTTCTTTGTAGGCAGCGATCACATCTGCCTCTAACGGCGCTGCAGGTACAGCCTGCTCCTCGATCTTCACAGCGTCAATCGCTGCCTGAACCTCCGCCAGAGAGATACTCTCGGCTCCGGGGTCTTGGCTCTTAGCTATCTTCTCCGCTACCGCTTTAACCGCATCATCGGCGATGTTCGCTATGGCAATCGTGTCGCTCTGCTCGAAGAGCGTCTTCGGGTCTTTCAATGCGCCGCAGAGGTAGTCCGCCGTAGCGATCACCTCTTTCACACGCAGCTTGCCGTCGCCATCGATGTCCATCAGACTCAACGAGTCGCTACTGATCTCCAAACCATTAACCGGGCAGGACAGAACGGTCCACATCTTCTTGTCCAACTCACCGAGATGACGGATGTCCTCTGCCGATTGAATGCGTACGCGCGTCACACCGCCCACGTTCGCAAAACTCCATTTGTATTTTGCCATTTCTCTATGAAATTTAAGTGATACGTTCCTAAAACGGCTGCAAATTTACTGCTTTTTTTTGACATATGCAAGAAAAATCAGAGATTTTTAGTCGAAACTATATTTCTATATCATATTTTCACCGGCATCGGATGCCGGTGTTCTTCCCTCCCCATAGGGGAGTTTAGGTAGGGTCTTGTCTTCCCTTTTAGCCTCTTCCACCGTTCGCATCTCGTTCGCATTACGGACATCTACGTCCCGTCCTTTCTTCGTATGTCCATTCCCTATCATTAAATGCCGGCTTTCCTTTCGTCCATTGTCCAGCATATTATGCCGTCTTTTCTCTGTGCATTTTTCGCGCATCATTGCGCGAACCCGCGCCCCGCTGGTCTAACTCTCGGCGCTATCCCGCCGAGCCTTTCTGTGTCCATTCCGCCGGATGCTATCTGGCATTTTAGGGTGACGGGGTGACAGGGTGACACCCTTGTTTATATATCTCACACACGCGTGTGGGTGTATAGTTTTAGGAAAAGGGTGTCACC
>OCVV011270761.1_pt1 | contig 19490 bp, 10 predicted proteins | sample 1539721 | NCBI WGS metagenome assembly OCVV01 (sample SAMN02144230, study PRJEB22623) | gut metagenome | biome: sheep rumen | host: Ovis aries | place: New Zealand
CGACCCCCTTCAGGCCCTTGATGCCCTCCAGGGTCTCGGGGAACCCGCCCAACGCCACGACCTGACGGGCCGCTGCGTGCAGGTTGCGGGCCCGACTGTAGTAGCCCAGTCCCTGCCACTCGCGCAGCACCTCGTCCTCCGTAGCCGCGGCCAGTTCCTCGACCGTATGCCACCGCTGCATGAATCGCTCCCAATACGGACGTCCCTGGTCGATACGCGTTTGTTGCAAGATGATTTCCGACAACCATATCGCATACGGGTCATGCGTCTCGCGCCAGGGCAAGACACGTCCGTTCTCTCGGAACCATTGCAATATCGTCGTGGTAAAACTCATATCGCCTGCAAAGGTACGAAAAGTTTTCGGTAATATATATATAATAAGGTGTAAAACTTTTCCGTGGATTTTTGAGGGGTCGGGGCGGAATGGGGGGATTGGTCTGCTTTCGAGTCTGCGGGCTGTGTTTTCCTGCCGGCTGCCCGCAACCGCGAGGGCTCTTCGGTGGGCAATGCCAGTACGTACGGCTACTACTGGTCGAATACGGCCAATGGCGACAACGCGTACAACGCGCGCTTCGGTCCGGGCGGTGATTATGGCGGTGTGTATCCCGCGAGCTTCCACGTTCGGAACTACGGGCGCTCAGTGCGCCTGGTTCACGACGTTGAGTAGAATTTAATATCTAACCCCTCTCGCCCCGCACCGGTTGCGCACGAGGCTTCAGGTGCGGGGCGGTTTTTTGACTCTCGGCGGAGAGTCGGCAAAAAGTCGGCGGAGAGTTGGTAAAAAGTCCACGGAGAGTTGGCGGAAAGTCCAAGACTTTTTCGGAAAAGTCGGCGGAGAATTACGGGAAAGTCCACGGAGAGTTGACGAAAAGTCCAGCGACTTTTGGACGAAAGTCCACGGAGAGTTGAGTGGAAGTCCTTGGAGACTATCAATAATGTTTAATTTAAAATTCTAAAAAACTATGCCACAATTGAAATTGAAGGTGAAGAAGACGGGGAGCATTCACCCCGTGACGAAGAAAATGGGCTTGGTGGCCCGAGTACAAACCAACGGCACGGCGGAGTTTGACGACATCGTGAAGGACGCGGGCCGCAACACGACGATGCACAAGGCTGAGCTGCGGATGGCGTTCGAGTTGTGTCTGGACTCGGTGACGGAGATGCTGAAGCAGGGCTACATCGTGGACCTGGGGCCGCTGGGCAAGATTTACCCCAGTTGCTCGTCGGGCTGGTACGAGAAGGAGGAGGACATGCGGCTGGCTGACGTGAAGCCGTCGCTGTACTTCCGCGCCGGCAGCGACGTCGAGGCTGCGGTGAAGGGCGCCCAGCTGGTGTGGGCGAAGGCGAGCGACCAGGAGGCCGAGGAGGAAGACCCGGGCACGACGACTGACCCCGGAACAACGACTGACCCGTCAACGGGCTGCGGCGGTTCGACCGACCCGACGCCGGACCCGGACGGAGGCTCTAATTCGGACGAGTAAGTTGGCGGCCTTTCGCCGGGGGTGAAGCCCCACGGGAAGGAGGAATGCAACGCCACACTCTGACCAGCGGTCAGAGAAAGGAAACGCCCACTGTGACAGCGCGCCAGTTTATTAATTCAATGTTTTAAAAAAGCATATTAAGTAAGGGGAGGTGCCCGGCACGTGTTGTGCGGCACCTCCCCTCGTTTTTCTTTTACGCCCTTTCGTCCGTGTCAGGGATGCTTAGATGATTGGTCAGGAAACTGCTGATAGATGCGCAGTCCGAAGCGGTTGGCCTCGGCGAATGCGTGCTCCATGATTTCGGATATGGCGTGCTCGAACGGCAGCACGTCCTGCATGTTGAGCCAGAAGACGAACTCCAGGGGGAGGCCCGTCGGGGTGGAGTCCAGCTGGTGCACCATGACGATGTTCTCCTTGACCACCAGGGGATGCTGCCTCAGCCACTGCTCCATTTGCTGCCGATAGCGCGTCAGGTTGACCACCCCCTCGCCGTCGGCCACGATGCTGCGGAAGTCGAAGTAGACCTTGCGCACGGCCTTTCGCCCGACGTTCTCCTTCATGCCCTTCCAGTTCTGGAACGAGCCGTCGACCAGTGCCTGCGGCGAGATGGTGACGATGGTATTGTCGAAGTTGCGCACCTTGACGGTGGTAAGCATGATTTCCTCGACGATGCCGTCAATGCCTGCCGACGGTACGGTGATGCGGTCGCCCGTGTCCAGCATCTTGTTCGACGTCAGCCTGATGCCTGCCACCAGCCCCTTGATGGTGTCCTGGAAGGCCAGCATCAGGACGGCCGAGGCAGCACCCAGTCCGGCAATGAGCGTCGACGGGTCCTTGTCCAGGATGATGGCGAAGACCACGATGACGGCAACGCAGATGAGGACTATCTTCAGCACGCTGATGAACGAGTTCAGGTACTGGCGGTGGGGCACGTTATGGTGCTCGCCCAGGGTTCTGAACGTATTGGCAAAACTGATGAGCAGCCACGTCACGACGATGGTGACATAGATGGCCGTCACGCGGTGTACGATGTTGTAAATCCTGGGGTATCCCTCGCCGATGAGCGAGGGCAGGAAGTTCCACACCACTGCCGCCGGTATGACTACGCACAGCACGACGAGCAAAATGTATTTGGTTATCTTATTCATAGTCGCACAGGGTTTGACAGAGTTTGTCCTGGAAGGCCTTGCCCGTGGCATTGCGCATGACGCCCTGGTTGATGACGGCGAAGCAGAGCTGGTGGCCGTTGGCCGCCGTGCAGTATCCGGCCAGGCTGGATATGCCGGTCAGCGTGCCGGTCTTGGCCCGGACGTTGCCCTGGGCCGAGGTCTTCCTCATGCGGTCCTTCAGCGTACCGTCGACACCGGCAACGGGCAGCGACGGCAGCAGGGCGTCGTGGATGGCGGGCGAGCGCCACGCATGGCGCAGCAGGGTGCAAAGCAGTTCGACGGAGACATAATTATATAAGGAGAGGCCCGAGCCGTCGGCAATCCTGTAGGTATGGTGTCCCAGCCCGAGGCGGGCAATGAGCCGTCTGGTGATGTCGCGGGCATCCCGGGCACGGGCCAGACCCTTTCGGGCTGACGCTGCCGTCTGGTAGAACATGGACTCGGCGTAGAAGTTGTCGCTCATCTTCATCATGCGCTCCAGCACCACCGAGATGTTGTGGCGGACGGTGGCTACGTGGCGGGCAGCCTGCGGCAGGCGTCCTTCCAGAAGCTGTACGCGCTCCAGGTTGACACCGGCACGGGCCACCTCCTCGGCAAAGGTCTCGAGGAACGTGTTCTTGCGGCCTATGGTCAGCGCGTTCAGCATCGGGTTGTCGTCGTCCCAGCACCAGCCCTCGCCGTAGTCCAGCGCCTCCTTCATGGTGCGGTCGGCCACCAGCAGCCCGCGGATGCTGTCTATGCCCAGCCGTCTGACGCCGTCAGCCAGCGCGGCCACGTCGTCGATGGTCAGCGTGGGGTCGAAGCCGCCTACACAGTAGATATTGCCCGTCAGCGTAGAGTCAACGATGTCGCCGGTCATGTAGATGCGCGTCTGGTAGTCATAGCCGGCACCGAGCTGGTCGAGGGCCGTGATGGCGGTCACCAGCTTCATGCACGACGCCGGGCGCATCAGCTGACGGTGGTTGCGGGTGAAGAGTGCCGAGTCGGCAGTCAGGTCATAGACCATCAGTCCCACCTGCGAGGTCTCGAACATCGGGTCGCACAGCAGCGAGTCCAGCCGTCCGCGCAGCATTGCAACGCCACACTCTGACCGCCGGTCAGAGATGTCCTGCGCCACGGAGGTAGCAAAAAGGGCACAGGAAATCAATAAAAGCAGATATTTCTTCATAATCGTGTGCAAAATTACAAAAATAATTCGTACTTTTGCACGCAATAACTTAAAAACAATGGTTTACAAGTACGATTTCCTCATCATAGGAGCAGGCGTGGCCGGTATGAGCTACGCGCTGAAGGTGGCCCGTGCCAAGAAGGGCCGCGTGTGTATGATTTGCAAGGCCGGACTGGACGAGGCCAACACCTCGTTCGCACAGGGCGGCGTGGCGTCGGTGACCAACCTGAAGGTAGACACCTTTGACAAGCACATTGCCGACACCATCATTGCCGGCGACTACATCTCCGACCGTGCCGCCGTGGAGCAGGTGGTCAGAAACGCCCCTGCACAGATTCAGGAGCTGGTCAGCTGGGGCGTCAACTTCGACCGCAAGGAGAGCGGCGACTTCGACCTGCACCGCGAGGGCGGCCACTCGGAGTTCCGCATACTGCACCACGCCGACGACACCGGCGCCGAGATACAGCGCGGACTGATGGAGGCCGTCAGGGCGTGCCCGGACATTGACATCAGGGAGAACCACTTCGCCGTTGAAATCATTACCCAGCACCATCTGGGCGTCCGCGTCACACGCCGTTCGCCCAACATACAGTGCTATGGTGCCTACGTGCTGAACCCGCAGACGCAGAAGGTTGACACCTACCTGTCGAAGGTCACCGTCATGTGTACCGGAGGCTGCGGAGCCGTCTACCTGACGACCTCGAACCCCGTCATTGCCACGGGCGACGGCATCGCCATGGTCTACCGTGCCAAGGGTACGGTGGCCGACATGGAGTTCGTGCAGTTCCACCCCACGGTGCTCCACAACCCCAGCGAGACACACCCCGCCTACCTCATCACCGAGGCCATGCGCGGATATGGCGGCATACTGAAACTGCCCAACGGCGAGACCTTCATGGAGAAGTACGACGAGCGCCTCAGCCTGGCACCACGCGACATCGTGGCCCGCGCCATAGACAAGGAGATGAAGATTCACGGTCTGGACCACGTCTGTCTGGACGTCACGCACAAAGACCCAGAAGAGACGCGCCGCCACTTCCCCAACATCTACCAGAAGTGCCTGTCGATTGGCATCGACATCACCACCGACTATATCCCCGTGCGCCCCGCGGCCCACTATATGTGCGGCGGCATCAAGGTCGACCTGAACGGACAGTCCAGCATACAGCGGCTCTACGCCCTGGGCGAGTGCTCGTGCACCGGACTGCACGGCGGCAACCGACTGGCCAGCAACTCGCTCATCGAGGCCGTGGTCTATGCCGACGCTGCCGCCAAGGACTCGCTGGCACACGTAGACCTGTACGACTGGAACGACCAGGTGCCTGAGTGGAACGACGAGGGGACGATGACCAACGAGGAGAAAGTGCTCATCACACAGTCCGTGAAGGAGGTCAACCAGATTATGTCCAACTATGTGGGCATTGTGCGCTCCGACCTGCGACTGCACCGCGCCTGGGACCGTCTGGATATGCTCTACGAGGAGACCGAGCGCCTGTTCAAGCGCGTCCGTGCCACCCGCGACATCTGCGAGTTGCGCAACATGATTAACGTGGGCTACCTCATCACCCGCTGGGCCCTGGAGCGCAAGGAGTGCCGCGGCCTGCACTTCACCACCGACTACCCCCTGCACGCCTACGACAAGAAATAAGGAGTAGCGACCCGGCAGGTCACTATTAACGAGATTACGGCTCATTGGTGGTGAGCCGTAATCTCGTTTTATCGTGTCAGCGAGAACTTCATGGACAGTCCGAAGTCGCGCGTGGTGGTGGGATAGCTTGAGGATGAGAGCAACGGGGTGTTGGTCTGGCGGTCGTAGTAGAACGACATGGTGAGCAGACGCGACAGCGTGTAGTCGGCGAGGAACGAAATCTTGAGCGCCGAGTTGCCGCTGCTGGCCGCCGACGTGCGCGAGGCTATGTCGCGGGTGATGGCGGCCTGGTTGCGCAGCGTGAAGTCAAGGCGCAGGTTCAGGTCGTGGTTGACACCGGACCTGCGGTTGTTGGCACTCGTCTGACCAGTCTGACTCGCTTTACCGGACCTGCCGCTCTGGGCTTTCTTGATTTTGCGGGTGGCACCGCTGGAGAAGATGCGGAAGTCGCTAATCTTGTAACCCAAGCCGAATACCCAGTCGTTGGAACGGCCCTCGTTAATCTGCACGCTGGTGGTAGAGAGGCTGATGGTGCGCGTCTTGCGGTACTCGGCCTTCAGCGTGAGGTTGTTGTTCAGCGTGGCGTCGACACCCAGCAAGGGGGCAAACGACTCGTTGATGCTGACCATGGGAACGCTCCACCCTAACACAGAGGCGGTCTGGGTGCCCGAAGTATAGCTGCCGACGGAGAAGATGCTCTTGTACGAGTGGTTGATGTTGAACGACTTGAAATGCTCGCTGAACCAGTGCAGCTTCGACAGTCCCGAATAGCGCACCGTCCAGTTGGGCAGCATTCGTGTCAGGGTCGGGAACAGATCGAGCGAGCCGCCCCCGCCGCTGCCCGTATAGGTGTTGAGGAAAGCGGGAATCATGACTGCCGCATTATACATACTGACATCCTGTCCGTAGTGGGCTGCCGCCTTGGCCTGATACTCGGGCAGTGCATTGCAGAACTTCTCGAAGACTTTCGACGGATAGCCGTTGTTGGCATCGCCCATCGACTCGAGGGCTGACGAGATGGAGACGGTCGTCATGGTGAACGTACCGCTCTGCGTGGTAGGCATACCTTGATACATATACTGGATGTTGCGGGCACGGGTCTCGGTGCGCGAGGCATTGAGGTCAATCTTCAGGTCGCGCACGGGCTCTAAAGTGGCACGCACCTGCAGGTCGTTGGTCTGGTTGGTGGCTGCCGGCGTGGCAATGCTTTCATCGGTCAGCAGCCAGCCGTTGTCGTAGGCTTTCTGTAAGAAGGAGTCGCCCGTCATACCGAAGGCAAAGCCCAGGCCAGGAGCCATGACACCTCCCGTGCGCTGGCCGAAGGCATCGCCAATCTTAGGCATGAATCCCGGCAGCGACATGGCATAGTGGTTGCGGTAGGAGATGCCGATGGAGCGAACCATCATCAGGAAGCGTGCCACGGACTGGGCGGGCTTGTACCACCACTCGTTCTCCGTGGGCGGCTTGGCAGTGACGGTCAGCTTCACCTTCAGCGAGTCGCGGCCCTTGATGACAATCTTGTTCTGGTCTACCACCTTATATTTAATAGGATAGCTACGGCCTTCGGCTGTCTTGGCGGTGACGATGAGCCGCTTGGACTTCTTGTTGTGCGTCACGGTGAATGTCGTGTCGGGACGCAGGGCCAGTTCGGTCTCGTAGGAGTTCTTGTTCTTGGGGAGGGCTTTTTCCTCCTTGGTGGGCTGGGGGCTTGTGGGACTGGTTTTACCTGTGGGGCTGGTTTTACTTGTTCTGCCGGTCCTTGTTGCCCTGCTTTGCTTGGCGATGGGTTTCTTGAAGCGGTCGTTGGCCTTCTTGAGGAAGGGGAAGTGGTTGTAGAGCGTTTCCATGTTCAGATTGCTGTTGACGTTGATCTGACGGTTGTTGGAGATGGTATTACCCAAGTCCGTACCATTCTCCAGTTGTGTACCGCGCACCCAGTTGTAAGTGGCATTATAGGAAGCATCGGCATTGAGCCAGTCCAGGATGGGCAGCTTGTTGAGCGGCAGCTGATAGCTGGCGGTGAAGGTCTGACGGTAGTTCAGGGGCGTACCGAAATGCTTGATGCTTTGCCATACCGAGTCCTTCCACGCCTCGTAGCGGTCGGGGTAGAGGTCCTTGTTGATGGGCAGATTGCTGTTGGGTTCTTCGATTTCGGCCTGCGTGCCCGACTGGAAGTTCATGTGGAGGTTCTTGGTCAGGTCCCAGCGCAGGGTGAAGGCACGGTCCCAGAGGAAGGTAGAGCTCCACGTAGGAGCCGGCTTTGACCCGCCCAGGTTGTCCATGTCACGTTCCTGCAGCTCGTAGTAGGAACGGCGCAGCTCGGAATTGAAGGTAATGTTCTGGGGCAGGTAGTTCAGTCCTAATGCCTTGGGCAGCTGCATCCACTTCGACTTCGACTTGGACTTCTTGAAGGGCTCCCACGTCTTATAGACCGGGGTATAGCTATAGTTGAAGGCGCCACGCCACTCGTCGTCGTGCTCATAGACCGTTGTCTCACCCGACTTACGGGTGCTGCGGTGGCTGTACGAGAACGAGAAGTTGGCGGGGTCGTAAGGCATGGGGTGACGCTTGGTCTTGATGCCGAAGCGCACGTTAGACAGTGCGAAGTTGGTCGTGGTCGTCTTGGTGACGGCAATGCTCTCTATGCTGTCGCGCTCGTGCTGGTCGACGGCGGCGTCCAGCGCGTCGTCCAGTTCCATATCCGTGTCCAGCGGATTATACTTTGGCCGCGTCTCCTCTTTGGTGACCGAGTAGTAGAGCGGCGCCGTCACCTTCATCTTGTCGGGGAAGAACTTGCCCAACTCGAAATTGGTAGTCACCGAGTATGTCTTGTAGTCGTCGGTGGTACGTTGGGCTACGCCTTCTTCCAGTCCGCCAAAGCCCTCGGAGATAATCTTACCCGTCACATTGACAGCACCCACGTCGGAGAGTTGGACGTTCAGGTTGCCCGAAGCAGCCCAGCCACCCTTGTTGACGACTTCCTGCAGGCGCAGCTCGTTGACCCACACCTCACCCGACTTCGTCGTTCCCGTCAGGTTGCGTACACCTATCATCATCGTCTTCACCTCGCCCAGCGTAGGATTGCCCATGACGGCAATACGGTTGTTGGGATTGCCGGGATCGTAGTCCGAGAACTCCATGGTATAGCTGGCCGTACCCAGGGCACGCGCCTTGTTGCGGGCCTTCTTGAGCTGGGTGAACAGCGTCAGGTCGATGTCCAGCATGTTCTCCTGCGGCCACACGGCACGGCAGTCCTCGAGGTTGTACTTATTATAGTCGTTACGGTCAGGGGTCAGCTTCAGGGGGATGAGGTACTCATAATAGTTGTTGCGGTAGTCACTGCCCAGACGCACGAAGACTGCCAGCTGGTCGTCGCCCAGAGCCTCGTCGTCAATGAGGTGGTTGGCATGGACGAACATCTGCATGTGCTTGTAGCGGCGCAGGTCGAGCGTGGTGTTGCGGTAGACCGCCTTCGACTCTCCCTGTGACAGATTCTTGGCCACCATCATAAGTGCCTGTTCGTTGGCCTCGGTAAGCTGTGGCTGCGAGGGGTCGGTGACACGCGAGATGCCGGGGGGCACGACGTAGTTGACGGGGCGCTTGTCGTTGTTCTCCTCGATGTTGACGGCACTGACCGCCAACGTACCGCTGTTGGACGTACCTGTCAGTTGCTGGTCATAGATGCGCCAGTCGCCACGCACCAGTTCCAGCGAGCCGAAGCGCAATACGACCGGCTTGCTGAACTGGGTGAGGAACATACGCATGAAGCGGATGCTGGAGAAATCGCTGATGCCCCCTACCCTATCCTCATACTGTGACAAGGGAATGCGGAACTGATACCACTTGACGGGTTCCTTGGCACCATTACGGAGGGGAGCAGTGTACTCGCGCACGTCGGTAATATAGTTGTGGCCCAGCCGCAAGTCCTCGGGACGGATGCTTACACGGTACTGGTAGTAGCGTTCGTATTCGTTCAGCGTATAGTCCTGGTTGATGTCCTCAACGTCCGGATAGGTCTTGTAGGAGGTATCAAAACCTTCTGTCTGCTGGTCATTGTCCGGCGAGTTGCCTTGCGGCATGTTGATGCGCTTATAGCGTTCCAGGATGCTGGCGCGGCGCTCGTCCAAGTCGCTGCCGCGATAGTAGTGGTAGTCATCGTTGGCCGGGTCGGCATTCCAGGCTGCACGCACGCTGTCGTTGACGCTGACGCTATTGAGGAAGTCCCTGTAAGCGGGGTAGCTGCGCTCCTGTTCGTCGTTCAGTCCGTTGAGTCCCACATCCTGCAGGGCACGCGAGCCGCTGGTGGTGGCGAAGGCATAGGTCTGGGTGGCCTGTACCGGAATGCGTCCCCACTGTGAGTTGGTAAACGACGAGGTGCCGTCAACAGGCATACCACTCTCGTAGAACTTCTTGCCGTCGCGCAGGATGTCTTCGCTGACTTCACCTAAGTTAATATATAAGTCACCGCCATAGTCGGCAGCGTCTTCCTGTTCAGAGGAGTAGATGAAGGGGTCGAGCAGCCAGAACTCAATATACTCGACATTGGCCGTCTCGAAGTCGTTGGTATCCAGTTTGCGCATCATGCCGCCCCAGCGCTGCCGCGGATTGGGCAGCGTACCGTCCATATTGACAGCCGTATTCAGATTGTACGGGCCACGCTCCTGAGGATAGTAAGCCAGATTGAGTACGGGCAGTGTCGACGTGGCACCGCTGTAGGTAGACTGCTGACGGTTGGGATAGAGCTCGCTGACGTACACGGCACGCACATAGTGGTTGGAGAGCTGGTCGAGGTCGCTCTTGATGTGACCCGGGGTCAGCGAGGACGAACGGTTGGTAAACAACGGGTCGATGGTGTACCACGACAGCAGCGAACGGTTGAAACCACTCGAGACACTGTCCTTGTCGGCATACTCCGGAAACATCGTCGGCACACTGGACAGCGTCCACGACTTAGGCTCCAGCACGTCAATACCGTTCTTCGCATTCTCGAAGTCGTCAATGTACGAGGCATTATCCTGCGTACCCCCGGCCGTACCGGCGATGAGGTGTGCAAACTCGCCCGTAAAGGAAATCTGCGACGGTTGGGTGCAGTGCAGCAGGGGCAGCTTGTCGAGCATCCGCGTCAGCCACTGGCTCTCTGTCTTCCAGTTCAGGTTCAGTCCCCACAGGGTATTCTTCAGCGGTTCCGACCCCATGGTGACCTTCGAAGTCAGCGTCTGCTCGCTGAGGTGCTGCAGCGTACCACCAATCTGGAAATTCTTCGAGAAATCGTACTCCCAGTTGAAACCCACCATCGTCTTGCGCTGCATACCGTATTCCGTATTAGACTCCAGCGACACGCTGACAGAAGTACCGGCGTCAATGATGCTCTGGTTGAGGATGGTGACCTCGCCGGCCGAATAGTCCACACTATAGTCAGAACCCTCTTTCAGTATCACGCCACCGGCAGTCACCACGACCGAGCCCTGCGGCACATTGTAAGCCCCCAGCGAAATGACATTGGCTGACGAGCCCTTGAACTGTCCCACCAACAGGTATTTGTCCTTGTCCGTCATCTGGCGGGCGGCCGTACGGGTGGTATCATAGAGTTCCTGGAAGACATACTTGGCAGCAGCCTCGTCGGTCAGTCCCCTGCTCTTCAGGAAGTTCCGCATCGTGGTGCCGAAAGGCTCGGCCGACGGGAAGAACACGCGTCCGTTGCTGACGGTATAGCCCTCCACAAAGTCGAAATAGCCATTAGGACGCAGCTTGTTGTTATTGTCCAAGCGGTCAGCCCCCAAGCCCCTGAGCAAGGTCACGTCCCTGACGTCAGGGACATAGGTCAGATAGACGCCTGCCGTATCGCTCTTGTACTTGACGTCGAGTCGGAACTTGGTCTTCTCGACGTTGGAGGCCAGGTAGTAGACATTCTTCATCATCAGTGGCCAGTTGGCCTGCTGGGGATTGTTCGAAGCATTCTTCAGCGACTTGACATACAGGGTCTCCGAGGCATTGTTATGGTCGGCGGCAAACTCACCCACCCTATAGGTCTGTCCGCCATAGGTATATTCGTAGGCAACAGCCAGCACCTGGTCGGTCTGCAGGCTGGTCTTCAGCGAGATATATCCCAACGCGGCGTTCAGAGTGTACTCAGAGGAAGTCAGCAGACGGGCCGCAGCCTGCTTCTCATAGTCGACGCCACCCGTCATGATACCGTCGAGGGCTGCAGAAGCCTGGTCGATGTCGCGCGCTTTTGCAGGCATACTGCTCACCTTCACGCGCCCTGTCTCGTTCTGGGGGAGCACGGACACGCCCGTCTCTTTCCTACCCAAGCTCTCGCCCAACTCCGAGAGGGCTATCAGGTTACGGGTGTTCTGGGTGGTTCCCGTCTTGTTGGTGACCCACACCTCTACGCGGGTGACGTTAATGCCCGTGGTCAGGTTGGGCAACTGCTGCATGGCAGCATCATAGCGTTCGCGGAAATATTTGGCCAGGAAGAAGTGACGGTTCTCCTCGTAGTTGGCTACGTCTATCTCGAACGGTGTCATCTGGACGCCGCCCTTGGAGGACACGCTCTTCGTGGAAGAGTTCTTCTGTGAGAAGATGGTCTGCAGCTTCAGCTTGCCGAACTGCATATCGGTACGTACGCCAAAGAGGCTCGATGCACCCTTCACCAGCGAGTTGTTGGACGGGAAGGTGACGTTACCGGCCTCCACCAGCTTGATGATTTCGTCTTCCTTGCCCTCATAGCGCAGCTTGAGGTTCTTGGTATCGAAGTCGAAGGTTGCATCGGTGTTGTAGTTCAGGCTCATGTTCACCTTGTCGCCAACCTTTCCCGTGACGTTCAGGTTGATTTTCTCGTCAAAGTCAACAGCCGTCGTCTTGCGGTTGCGCTCAGGCAGCGAGGGATTGTCGATGCTCTTGAGCGTAGCACCCAGCTTCAGCTCTGCCGTTCCCTGGGTACGGATGCGCACACCCCCGGGACCGAAAATCTTCTCCGCAGGGCCCAGGTCGAAGTGCATATCCGAGAAGTCGAACTTATCCTTCCCCTTGGCGGCAACGTTCTCGGCATCCTTCTTGCGGAAGAACTTTTCACGCTCGCGGCGCTCGCTCCACTGCTGATACTCTTCCGGCGACATCAGCACCGGCGTGTTCAGGTACGAGTCGCCCATCTTGGAACCAATCTTGTAGACGTTCAGCGAGTCGTCGTATTCCACCTGCTGGCGGATATTCTCAGGAAAGCGGAGGTCAAGGGCCGACGAGTCGAGGTCTGCCACCTCGATGGGAGCCGTCTTCTGAATGCGCCAACGGTTGTGCAGCAGCGAGTCGGGGATGGTGTCTTCCTCTATCTGCAAGTCAGGCTGGGCCTTAGGCACAGGCTTGCGCTGTGTCTTGTCATCCTGCGGAGGCATGGCCAAGGCCGTGATGCTCAACAGGACCAATGCGGTATAGAGGAAGCGTTTCAAGGGAGAGAGAGGGGGCTACTTGATTTGTTTCAAAGCCTGCTTGACCACCTGTTCGACGGGCAGGTCGGGCTGTGCCTGCAGGATGGCCAGCACCACCTTCTGCGTGGGAGCCGGGGCAAAGCCCAACATGGTGAGTGCCGAGACGGCTTCGTCCTTGACAGCCGTATTGACGGGGGCCGAAACCTGTCCACCCGTAGGAATCTCGTCCGCAATGCCCAGAGCCACAATCTTGTCGCGCAGGTCGACGATAATGCGCTGAGCCGTCATCTTGCCGATGCCCTTGATGCCCTTGATGAGCCGTTCGTCGCCGCGCGAAATGGCATTGCACAGCTCTGCGACGCTCATGGACGAGAGCATCATGCGGGCCGTATTGGGTCCCACGCCGCTGACCGTGATGAGCAGTTCAAACATTTCGCGTTCCTTCTTCGACACGAAGCCATAGAGCACGTGGGCGTCCTCACGAATGGACTCAAAGACGTAGAGCTTCACGTCCTTTTTGCCCTGAATGGCCGAGTACGTGGTCAGCGAGATGTTCAGTCCGTAACCTACGCCAGCGGCTTCTACCGTAGCTAATGCGGGGGTAAGCTCCGCCAGCTCACCCTTGATGTATTCTATCATAGCTTTTTACATTAATGTATTAATACATCTAATAAAACGACCCTGACGGCCGTTTTATTGTATCAAGGAAGGAAAAGATGACACCGGATAACATTTTGTATGCCGTTAACAAAATTTTCTATCATTTCGTTACGTATTTCAAGAAAAAGATGTACTTTTGCAACCGAAAAGGATAGAAACGAACCAAACAAAGACAGAAAGATGAAGAAAATCAGAGCAGCCGTAGTAGGCTACGGCAACATTGGAAAGTACAGCGTGCAGGCCCTGGAGGCCGCACCCGATTTCGAGATTGCAGGCATCGTGCGCCGTCAGGGTGCAGAGGACAAGCCTGCCGAACTCGCCCAGTATGAGGTTGTAAAGGATATCAAGGAACTGAAGGACGTAGACGTGGCCATTCTGGCTACACCGACCCGTTCGTGCGAGGAGTTTGCCAAGCAGATTCTGCCCTTGGGCATCAATACCGTCGACTCATTCGACATCCACACCAATATCCGTGGCTACCGCGAGCGTCTGATGGAGCTCAACAAGCAGACCGGCACGGTCAGCGTCATTGCCGCCGGCTGGGACCCAGGTTCGGACTCCATCGTCCGCACCCTCATGCAGAGCCTCGCCCCCAAGGGACTGAGCTACACCAACTTCGGACCGGGTATGTCCATGGGCCACTCCGTATGTGTGCGCTCCAAGGCCGGTGTCAAGAACGCCCTCTCGATGACCATCCCCCTCGGTGAGGGCATCCACCGCCGCATGGTCTATGTTGAGCTGGAAGACGGCTACACACTGGAGCAAGTCACCAAGGACATCAAGGCCGACCCCTACTTCGCCAGCGACGAGACCCATGTGTTCCAGGTAGAGAGCGTCGATGACGTGCGCGACATGGGACACGGCGTCAACCTGGTGCGCAAGGGCGTCTCGGGTCAGACCCAGAACCAGCGTCTGGAGTTCAACATGCAGATCAACAACCCCGCCCTGACCGGTCAGGTGCTGGTCAACGTGGCCCGCGCCTCCATGCGTCAGCAGCCCGGTTGCTATACGATGATTGAAATCCCCGTCATCGACATGCTTCCCGGCGAGCGTGCCGACCTGATAGAACATCTGGTGTAAAAGATAAATTTCAATCCTATCAACAAGAAAACGGGCTGACGCTTGGTCAGCTCGTTTTTTATTCGTAACTTCGCAACCAAAATTGCATTTACGTTAAACCCATCATAAAAAAAAGAATGATTATGAAAAAGATTTTTGTCCTCAGCATGATGCTGACAGTCATGATGGCCGCTCAGGCCCAGTTGAAAGTAGCCCCCAAAATGGCCAAAGGCACTACCAAGGTGTATGTAGCTGAAAGCACAATAGCCATTCCCGGCCAGAAGGACGTCCAGATGGCCAGTGAGACCAAGTTCACGGTGACCGCCGAGAATGCCGACGGCTACACGATGGAGATGGTGACCACCGACGTCAAGAGCAACGCCACGGACGACAACCTCGCCGCCAAGCTGATGAGTGCTGCCGAAAACATGCTGAAAGGACAGGTTATCCGCATCACCACCAACAAGGAGGGCAAGGTAAAGGCCATCCAGAACTACGGTGAACTGAAGCAGAAACTGGACGGACTGAGCAATGAGTTGGTAGACCAGCTGTTCAAGCAGATTCCCATGCTCGCCCAGGCCATGTCCAAGGAAGCCATGAAGCAACAGGTGCTGGAAAGCACCACCGAGGAGAACCTGCTGAAGACCATGCAGAACATGACCAGTCCGCTGGCCTTGAACGGCAAGACCATCATGACCGGTGCCCAGGATGAGTACGTCAACGAGCAGGGACTGAAGATGAAGCGTATGTACTTCGTCAACGGCAAGAACGTGACCACCAACGGTTCAATGAACATGTCCAAGGACGAGATGAAGGCGCTGATTGTCGAGAAGGTGGAGAAGCTGATGCCCGGCCAGGCAGAGATGATTAAGCAAAACATCGACCAGATCATGGCCACCGGTATGCTCAAGCTGGAGAGCAAGGAAACTGCTACCTACGAGTTGCAGGACGACGGCTGGGTGAAGAGCATCAAGACGGAGAGCACCAACGAGGCTCTGGGCCAGCAGACCAAGACCACCGCTACCGTCACGCTAAAATGAGTGGCCCACGCCCTAAATGAGAAATGACATATGAAACGACTGACCACCCTGCTGCTTTCAGCGGTTCTCACGCTTAGCAGCACCGCGCAGACCGCCCGCGAGGAAATCAGGGCCAACAAGTACCTGGCAGGCAGCAACTATCTGGACTACGACCGCCAGCTGCCCACCAAGAAGCTGACGCCAGCCCCCAAGGGCTACGCACCCTACTACATGTCGCACTACGGACGCCACGGCTCGCGCTGGCTCATCAACGACAATAGCTACACCAGCGTGACAGAACCCCTGCACACGGCCCGGAAGGCCGGCAAGCTGACCCCTCAGGGCGAGGAGGTGCTGCAGCAACTGGAGAAGTTTGTCAGCCTGCCCGAGCCCAACTATCCCGCACTCGACGGCAAGTACAGTGGTGCACGGTTGCGATTAGGCGACCTGTCGACCGTCGGCGAACGCCAGCACCACGGCATTGCCCGCCGCATGGTGCAGCACTTCCCCGAAATATTCAAGGCTAAGAATGTCCGCATCGACGCCCGCTCGACCACCGTCAACCGTTGCATCCTGTCGATGACGGCCGAGTGTGAAGAGCTGTCGGCTGCCAACCCCACTGCCGTCATCCACAACGACGTCAGCAAGGCCCTGCAGTACTACATGAACCAGAACCGCAGCGGGCTGGTGAAGTCCATGGGTCGCATAGGCCGCGAGATGCGTACCAGCATGAAGGACATAGAGTCAGACCGGCTCATGAAGGTGCTGTTCAACGACGCCAAGTGGGTCAAGGAGACGCTGAATGCCAACGCCCTGATGTCAAACCTCTTTGAGGTGGTCACCAACATGCAGAGCCACGACGGAGCCCCCGATATGTACGCACTGTTCACCGACGACGAGCTGTACGCCCTGTGGCGGGCACGCAACATCGGCTGGTATGTGGACTATGGTCCTGCACCCCTGACCCGGGGGATCATGCCCTTCACCCAACGCAACCTGCTGCGCAACATCATCCAGACGGCCGACACCGTGACCCAGACACAGGCCACCCTGCGCTTCGGCCACGAGGTGTGCGTGCTGCCGCTGGCCTGTCTGCTGGAGCTCGACTCGTGCGGCATACAGGTGAGCGACCTCGACCAGCTGGACACCCACTGGCGCAACTACCGCATCTTCCCCATGGCGTGCAACATACAGCTCGTTTTCTACCGCCCCAAGAAGGGACAGGGCGACATTCTGGTCAAGGCCCTGCTCAACGAGCGCGAGGCCTCGCTGCCCGTCAAGACTGACCAGTATCCGTACTACCGCTGGGCCGACCTGCGCCAGTACTATCTGGACAAGCTGGCCGGCTATGACGCCCAGGAGGCCGCCATGCCCCAGAAGCCAGAGGCTGAGGAACGGTACGCCAAGTACTATACCGACCTGCCGGTGGACATCACCCCCGTCAGCCGCCCCGTCATCCCCAGCCATGAGGTGGACCTGAAGACCGTGGGCGGCGTAGGCGACGGCGTCACACTGAACACCGAGGCCTTCGCCAAGGCCATCAGCAAGCTGACCAAGTTGGGCGGCGGACGCCTGACGGTGCCCGAGGGCGTGTGGCTCACAGGGCCCATCATGCTCAAGGACAACATCGAGCTGCACCTGACGAAGAATGCCATCGTCCTGTTCTCGCCCGACAAGTCGCTCTATGTCGACCCCCGGCCCAATGCCAGCCGCGTCTACGCCTGCATCCGTGCCTCGAAGCGCAAGAACATTGCCATCACCGGCAGCGGCATCCTGGACGGCAACGGCCAGTACTGGCGCCCGGTGAAGCGCTCGAAGGTCAGCGACGTCGAGTGGAAGCAGTACCACAGCGTCGTCGGCGGCGTGACTAAGGACCACGGCAAGCTGTTCTACCCCTGGGACGCGACAGGCAAGGGAAACATTGCCGACACCCCCGAGCAGCAGGAGAAGATGCGCAACGACCTCATCCGGCTGACCGACTGCGAGAACGTCCTCATCGAGGGCGTCACTGTACAGAACGCAGCCAAGTTCCACGTCCACCCGATGAACTGCCGCAACGTCATCGTGGACGGTGTCACCGTGCGCTGTCCGTGGAACGCCCAGAACGGCGACGCCATCGACTTCTCTGACGTCAACATAGGGCTGATTGCCAACTGCGTGGTGGATGCCGGCGACGACGGACTGTGCATGAAGAGCGGCAGACACAAGCCCAAGTCGCCCGCCAACGGCTGTCAGGACATCGTCATCCAGGACAACACCGTCTACCACGCCCACGGCGGCTTCGTGCTGGGCAGCGAGACCGTCAGCGGCATCCGTCGCATGGTGGTGCGCCACAACCGCTTCAGCGGCACCGACACCGGACTGCGCTTCAAGAGCGGCATCGGCCGCGGCGGCAAGACCGAGCAGCTCTACATCTCGGACATCGTCATGACCGACATCAAGGACGAGGCCATCGTCTTCCAGTGCGACTACCTGGACCGCCCCGCCGGCAGCGACCCTAAGGCCGTGCCCACCTACACGGACGAGCAGCGCAGCCTGGCCCCGGACTTCCAAGACATCCACATCAGCCGCGTCACCTGCCGCGGAGCCCATACCGCCATCAAGGCCAGCGGCATCCTCGGGATGGACTGCGTGCACGACATCGACATCCGCAACTCCACCTTCGTCTATCGCCACACCGACCAGCAGGTTGACCACCAGACCGCCAGGCTCAGGCTGGACGGCGTCAGACTGGTGAAAGAGTAGTCTGACAAGCTGACAAAGTCCTGCCGAGACCTTAAATAATCCCCATATTCGCTTGAGTATGGGGATTTTATTCGCATTTTTATCCCTTATATTTTGGTCTTATCACATTTTTTCGTATCTTTGCACGTGACTAAAAAGACTAATCATTTTATTAAGTATGGTACAAGATTTATACATTTTGATGATTACAGCAGCTGTAGTCAGTATCGTGTTTAAGTTGTTAAAGCAGCCAGTGGTGCTGGGTTATATCGTTGCAGGTGTACTGGTTGGTCCCCATCTGTTTGGCCAGACCTTTGTAAATGCGGACAACGTGAAGTCGTGGGGCGACATCGGCGTGCTGTTCGTACTGTTCTGCATCGGTCTGGAGTTCCGCCTGAAGAACCTCATCAGCAGCGGCAAGGTAGCAGCAATAGGTGCGCTGACCATCATCGTGGGCATGATGCTCTTAGGCTACGGCGTGGGAGTGGATGCTGACTTCGACATGGTCAACTCGCTGTTTCTGGCGGGTATGCTCTGCATGTCGAGCACCACTATCGTGATGAAGGCCATCGACGAGGCAGGGTTGAGCAAGGAGCGTTTTGTCAAGGGAGCGACCAGCATCCTGATTGTAGAGGATGTGGTAGCCGTGGTACTGATGGTGCTGCTCTCCAGCATAGCCATCCGCCATCAGTTCGAGGGTGCCGAGTTGGCCGGCAAGGTCGTCAATCTCGCCATTACGCTCGCGGCATGGTTCATCTGCGGAATACTGATTATCCCGACACTGATACGCATACTGAAGAAACATCTGAACGACGAGACGCTGATCATCCTCGCCCTGGGTCTGTGCCTGGGCATGGTGCTGACGGCAGAGGAAGCAGGGTTCAGCAGTGCACTCGGTGCCTTCGTGATGGGTTCCATTCTGGCCGAGACTGTGGAGTCGCATCGTATTGAGAAACTGATGACACCGCTGAAAAATGTCTTTGCAGCCATCTTCTTCATCTCTGTGGGTATGCTGATCGATCCGTCTGCGTTGTCGGAATACTGGATAAGCATCGTCTATGTCAGCCTGGTCATTATCATCGGAATGATTCTCTTTGGCACCTTGGGTTGCTGGTGGGGCGGTCAGACGATGCGCGAC
>OCVV011340873.1_pt1 | contig 19490 bp, 17 predicted proteins | sample 1539721 | NCBI WGS metagenome assembly OCVV01 (sample SAMN02144230, study PRJEB22623) | gut metagenome | biome: sheep rumen | host: Ovis aries | place: New Zealand
CCCCCCCCCGTTTCTTTTATCTTAACGGCCGAAGCGGAGCGCCTCGGCGCCACCGCCGGTGTCGTTGCCGTTGACCCACACGCGCTCGATGCGCGAGTGGAAGGTCTGCCCCTCGAGGGGGCTCCAGCCGCATTTATATAGTAATGATTCGCGCGTGACCGTCTCTTCCACGCCGGGGCGCACCAGCACCAGGTCGGCATGGTAGCCCTTGCGGATGAATCCGCGCCCCTCGATGCCGAAGAGCAGCGCCGGGTTGTGGCACATCTTCTGCACGATAGTGGGTAGTGGGTAGTGGGTAGTGGGTGGCGCTTGTCCCCGTGTGCTATCCACTACCCACTGTCCACTACCCACTGCAACCTCCAGCATCATCTGGAGCGAGTGCTGGATGGAGGGGATGCCGCTCGGGGCGTCGAAGTAGGGGCGCTGCTTGGCCTCGAGGGGGTGGGGGGCATGGTCGGTGGCGATGGTGTCGATCAGGCCGTCCTCGAGGGCGGCCCAGAGGGCCAGCCGGTCGTCAGGCGTCTTGATGGCGGGGTTGCACTTGATGAGGTTGCCCAGCTCGGCGTAGTCGCGGTCGTCGAACCACAGGTGGTTGGGCGTCACTTCGGCGGTGATATGCTTCTTGTCCAGATCGAAATTGGAGAGCAGCGACAGCTCGGTGGCGGTCGAGATGTGTGCCACGTGGAAGCGGGTGCCGTAGCGGCGGGCGCGCTCGATGGCGTGGTAGGTCGAGAGGAAGCAGGCCTCGTTGTTGCGAATCTTGGGGTGCAGGGCGGCGGTCTCGCCGTCGGTGCCCTGGTATTCGCGCTTGGCGTTGGCCAGGTTGGCCTGCACCACGCGCTCCTCCTCGCAGTGGGCCACGATGAGCTTGCGGGCGTCGCGGAAGAGGTGGTCCAACTGTTCGGGATCGTTCACCAGCATGTTGCCCGTCGACGAGCCGAGGAAGAGCTTGATAGCGGCGTAGCGTGTGGGCTCGAGGGCCAGCAGGGCGTCGATGTTGTCGTTGGTGGCGCCGAGCATGAAGCCGTAGTTGACGGCCGAGTCGCGTGCCGCGAGGGCCTCCTTGGCTTCCAGCGCCTCCAGCGTGGTCGTCTGCGGCTTGGTGTTGGGCATGTCGACCACCGAGGTGACGCCGCCGGCGCGTGCGGCCCTTGATTCGGAGTAGAAGGTGCCGGCAGGGTTCTCACTCTGGCCGCCGTCGCGGAAGTGGACATGCGTGTCAATTACCCCCGGTAACAACAGCATGCCCTGTGCGTCGACGATGGCTGCCGAGGGCAAGCCCTCGGCCACGGGACGTAGGCGAGGGTCGGAGGCCTCGAACACTTCGGCTATGCGGTCGGCCTCGATGAGGACGGAACCGACGAAAATGCGGCCCTCGTTGACGATGGTCGCATTGTGAATCAGTGTTTTCAAAACGGTATTGTCTTAACTGCTTAACTACTGTCTACTAACCTGCTCGGTCAAAACTTTTTCCCTTCAGCCCATCGGCGGCCGGCCATTTGGGCTTCGGCCGAGGTGGCGTACTGGTTCTTGACGACAAACTGGCCCGTGTGGTCGATGCAGCCCCACTTGCCGTCCATCTTGGCGGGCGCCACGCGGTCGTTCCACACGTAGGTGAAGAGCTTGGCGTCCTCGAGGGTGGGCTTGATGACCCACTGGCCTTTGTAGTCGACGTAGCCCCAAGCCTGCGTGCCCTGGTCCATGACGGGGTAGAGCCAGTGGCCGAGCTCCTGCTCGGTGTCCCACTGGTGGCCCGCCTGCCAGGCTTCGCTGCTGAGGGTGAAGACGTTGCGTGAAAGGTATTCGCCGGTGTCGCTGATGGCCATCCAGAAGCCGTCGAGCTTGGCGGTGGCGAAGCGACCGGTGTCGTTGGCGAAGTGCGAGGCGTCCTCGAAGATGGGTTGGATGCGCCACTCGCCGCTCCAGTCGACCCATCCCCACTTGTTGTTGGCGGGGTTGGTGACGGGCAGGCGCCACTCCTCGAGCGAGCGTCCGTGCTCCATCTGGCGCAGGGCGTAGGCGGCGTCCTCGGCGCTGAAGAAGATTGCCTGGCTGATCACCTCGCCGTTGCGGTCGATGTTGGCCCAGCGGTCGTCCTGTTTCACCTGGGTGAACTCGTAGTTGTTGTCGCTGCCGAAGGGGCGCACCTCCTGGAAGGTGGGCTGCACGGCCCAGCGGCCCAGGTAGTCGACGAAGCCCCAGAGGTCGGTCTTGGGGTTGGTGACGGGCAGGCGCCAGGTGTAGTAGTTGCGGGCGATGGCCCACTGCTTGCCGGCCTCCTCGGCCTGTTCGGCGGTGTGGAAGATGTTGTTGATCACCAGTATGCCGCGGCCGTCGATGCAGCCCCAGCGGCCGTCCTTGCGCACGGCGGCGTAGCTCTTCGGGTCTTTGCCGCGGTGCACGTTGGCGCGCTCGTAGACGGGCTGGTATTTCCAGCGGCCGTAGTAGTCGACGTAGCCCCAGCGGCCGTCGGCCTTGTTGCGGGCGGGGTAGACCCACTTGCCGGGCTCGCTCTGGGCTTCCCACTCGCGGCCCGCCTGCTCGGCGATGTCGCGCTCGTCGAAGATGTTGCGGCAGATCAGGTTGCCGTCGACGTCGATGACACCCCAGTGGCCGTCGAGCTTCACGGCGGCCCACCGCCGCGTGCTGCCCTGGAACTCGCCGGCACGCTGATACTGAGGCATGATGCGCCACGTGCCGTTGTCGTTCTTGTAGCCAAAACTATTCATGGCACTCTCGTAGACGGGCTTCTGGGCCTGCGTGCCGCCGAGTGTCAACAATGTGAGGATGAGTAATATAGCGGTTTTTTTCATCGTTTTAAAGTGTATTATTTCAAAATGCAAAGATACAAAACTATGTTGATATGACAAAAAATATTTACCATCGCTTCGGCGTGAGCACGTCGGATTTACGATAACAAGAGCCTCGTAGAGGCTCACTTTCAGTAATCCCACACGAAAGAGTGGGGTGGAAGGCCCACGCTTGTTCCTTTTGCGCCCCGGGGTGTGCCGTCGGCACACCCCGGGGCGCGTGTGTTGGGTGGTCGGTAAATTCCCCCAGACAAGCGAAGCGCAGTCTGGGGGAATTGAGAGTCAACCTCTTCGAGGTTGTTCGTGTCCATGAATTTGCATTCCGTCATTCATTTTTCTTAAATTATCGCTACAGACCTTCGCGCCCCCATCCAAGCATCCCCTAGGCATCCCCCAAGCATCCTCCAAGCATCATCTAGGCATGTTTGCCTGCAGGATGCTGATTGTGAGGCTAGTGGGTGGAGGGTGTCCGCATGGCGGTGTCCGGGGGGGCCGGAGGGTGGGGTGGGAGTGTGCGGGACGAGGGGTGTAGGTGATTGGAGATCAGGTGGTTGGTCGGACGAAAAAATAGTTTCGCTCCGGGGCAATAAAACGGCGGAATAGACGTTGTGGGAGGGTCGGTGCAAAATATTTTTGCTGCGTGTGAGAAAAAAAGTGTATCTTTGCACCCTCAAACGACAACGAAAAAACAACAATAAAAAAACAATAGAACATGAGCAAATTCGATCCCGCAACTGCAATTCAGCGCATCGACGGACGCGATGCCAACCGTGGTGTGAACCCCGCAATCTGCGACAGCGCCACCTTCACCTTCCCCGAGGCCCACTTGATGACCGACACCTTCCACGGCGAAACCGAGGGCTACTTCCTCTACAGCCGCCACTGGAACCCCTCGAACCTGGCCCTCTGCCAGCGTCTGGCTGCCATGGAAGGCACCGAGATGGCCTGGGTGACCGGCAGCGGTCTGGCCGCCATCACGAGCGCCCTGCTCCACGAGGTGAAGTCCGGCGACCACATCCTCTCCTCGATGACCACCTACGGTGGCACCTTCGCCTTCATGAACAACTGGATCAAGAAGTTCGGTGTCGACGTCACCTTCGTCAACATGCAGGACCTCAAGGCCGTCAAGAAAGCCCTCGACGAGCATCCCAACACCAAGGTGGTCTACACCGAGACCATGAACAACCCCCTGCTCCGCATTGCCAACATTCCGGAGATCAGCAAGATGGCCCATGCCGCCGGTGCCAAGCTCATCGTCGACAACACCTTCACGCCCATGATCTTCAGCCCCTGCCGTCTGGGTGCCGACGTGACCGTCTACTCGATGACCAAGTACATCAACGGCACGAACGACTGCGTGGCCGGTGCCATCTGCGGCAGCGCCGAGTACATCAACAGCCTGATCGACGTCAACAACGGTACCTGCATGCTGCTCGGCCCGGTGCTCGACCCGATGCGCAGCGCTTCGATCAACAAGAACCTCCACACCCTCCACATCCGCATGAAGAAGCACAGCGAGAACGCCATGTACCTCGCCAAGCGCTTCAAAGAGGTGGGCTTCAAGTACAACTACCCCGGCCTGCCCGAGCATCCGGACCACGAGCTCTTCTGCTCGATGATGAACGAGGGCTACGGCTTCGGCGGCATGATCTCGATCGACATGGGCACGGCCGACCGCGCCAGCAAGATCATGGAGCTCATGCAGCAGAAGGGTGTCGGCTACCTGGCCGTCAGCCTGGGCTACTTCAAGACCCTCTTCAGCAACAGCGGCAAGTCCACCTCGAGCGAGGTGCCCGAGGACATCCAGCGGGAGATGGGCATGAGCGAAGGCCTGATCCGCTTCTCGATGGGTCTGGATAACGACATCGAGGCCACCTTCCAGCTCATCAAGGAGAGCGTCGACGCCTTCAACAAGTAAATTTTACTGATGGGTTTAATGGGCTTAATGGGCTTAATGGGTCGAGTGGGCATTGCTCATCAAACCCATTAAACCCATTAAACCTATATATATTTAAGTTCCAATGAAAAAGATAGCAATCATACTCAGCGGCTGCGGCAACCGCGACGGCAGCGAGCTGCAGGAGAGTCTGTCGCTGATGCTGGCCATCGACCGCCAGGGGTGGCAGTATCAGTGCTTCGCCCCCGAGGGCATGTTCGAGGTGGTGCCCCACATCGATGTGGAGGACACCGAGGAAGAGGGCACCCTGCTCGACATGGAGCAGCGCGACATCTTCGTCGAGAGCGCCCGCATAGCCCGCGGCAACCTGCTCCCGCTCGAGCAGTACCGTCCGGCCGACTACGACTGTCTGGCCCTGCCCGGCGGCATGGGTGCCGCCCGCAACCTGAGCACCTTCGCCTTCGACGGCCCCCGTATGGAGGTGGTGGACAGCGTGGCCGACGCCATCCTCGAGACCTACCGCGCCCACAAGCCCGTCGTGGCCATGTGCATAGCCCCGATGGTGGTGGCTAAAGTGCTGGGACGCTACGAGGTGCAGCTCACCCTCGGCCCGGCCGACAACCAGGCCTCGCAGGTGGCCTCCGGCTTCGGCTGCAAGGTGCAGGCCTGCGGCCCCACCGACGTCTGCGTCGACACCGAGCACAAGGTGCTCACCACGCCGGCCTACATGGCGGCCACGCACATCAGCGAGATCTTCGACGGCGCCGCCAACCTCGTCGCGGCGCTGGCCCGGATGTGGGCCTAAAACAAAAGAGGCTGCCCGTCGGGCAGCCTCTTTCTCTTTCCCAATGTCGTTTATTTACCGGCCTCGGCGAGGGCGATGTACTTGTCGATCTCGGTCCACTCGGTGCTCTCGGGGTAGTTTTTCTTCACCTTCTGGAAGCACTCCAGGGCTTTGGTGTTGTCCTCAAGCATCATGTAGGCCATGCCAGCCTTGAAGAGGGCCGACGGGGCGGTGATGAAATTGTCGGACATGGCGGCGGCCGTGGTGTAGAGTCTGGCGGCCGTGGCGGTTTCGCCCTTCTCCATGTAGGCGTCGGCAAGCATCATCTCGGCCAGCGGACGGGAGAAGGTGTCGTGGCCTTTGTACTTCTTGAGCCAGTGGATGGCCTCGTCGAAGTTGCCCATGTGCAGGTAGGCGGCACCGGCATAGTAGCGTGCCAGGTTGCCGGCCTTGGTGCCGCTGTAGCTGTCGGCCACGCTGAGGAAGCCACGGAAGGTGTCGTCGCCGTTGAGGGCTTTCTCGAAGTCGCCTTGGGCGAACCACTGCTCGGCGGCAAACATCTCCTCGGCGGCGCGGTTCTCGCGCGGCTGGAAGTACCACTTGCGCAGGCCGAAGACGGCCAGCACCACCACCAGAATGGCGGCCACAATGATGATAAGGGTCTTTTGGTTCTTCTGGATAAACTCCTCCGAGCGGGTGATGATGTTGCCCATCTCGGTGTTCTTTTCTTCAAGTTGCTTTTCCATTATCGTTGAATTCTGTTTGTTTCTTTTGCTCAAAAAATCGCGTGCAAAGATACAACTTTTTTGTTAATTGCATCGTCAAAAAAGAAAAATCTAATGAACAAGGCCTTTTTTTGAGTCTGAATGTCAAAAAAAATACAGCTGAAAATCAGTTAGATGTATAAAAATATGTAAAAAAGTAGTAGAAAAATTTTTTTTGTAAATATATTTTACATAATTTTGCAAAGAATATTTGATGACGAAAAAACTACAAATTATGAATACAGAAACCAAATATTTGGGTCTCGAACTGAAGAGCCCGATTGTGGTCGGAAGCTGTGGATTGACCTCCGATGTGGCCAAGATGGTGCAGATGGAGGAAGCCGGTGCCGGTGCAGTTGTGGTGAAATCGGTCTTCGAGGAGCAAATAATCCACGATATCAAGCGCAACACCCATATGGTGGCGCCGACCGACAGCTACGGTGACAGCTACGAGTACATTGCCCAACATGTGGCCGACGACTCGCTGGAGAAGCACTTCTCCATGATCCGCGAGGCCAAACGCCGCCTGACGATCCCGGTGATAGGCTCGATCAACTGCTTCTCGTACGAGAACTGGCTCACCTACGCCCAGAAGTTCCAGGAGGCCGGTTGCGATGCCTTGGAGCTCAACATGGCCATCCTGCCCTACGAGACCAACCTCTCGGCCGACGATGTGGAGCGCACCTTCAACCAGATCATCAACACCCTGCGCAAGTCCATCACCATCCCCATCAGCATCAAGGTGGGCACCTACTTCACCGACATGGCCAAGCAGATGCAGCAGTTGAGCTGGATGGGTATCCAGGGTGTCACGATGTTCAACAAGAGCGTCCAGGTGGATATCGACACCGAAAGCGAGACCCTCCAGAACGCTTCCTACCTCTCCACCCACGAAGAGATGTACAACACCCTGCGTTGGGTCGCCCTGCTGAGCAAGAAGATGCGCTGCGACCTCAGCGCCTCGACCGGCGTCTACACCGCCGACGATGTGGTGAAGATGCTCCTGGCGGGTGCCACCACCGTGCAGGTGGTCAGCTGCCTCTACAAGAACGGCATCGACACCCTGCGCGAACTCAACAGTGGCCTCCGCGCCTGGATGGAGCGCAAGGGCTACGACAACATCAGCGCCTTCCGCGGAAAACTGGCAGTCATGCCTGCTGACAAGGCATCCGTGGCCATGCGCACCCAATTCATGAAATACTTTGCAGAAATAGTTTAAATCATTCCGTTGACATTATCGCGTCGATAGCCGCCCCGTCACCTACCACTCTACACGCTGCTACCCGAAAGTAATCCCACTTATCCACTTCTAGGCATCCGCATAATTGAGATTGTGAAAAAAAAGAAAAATCATTACAAAATGGAACAACAAGAAGAAAAAGTGGTAAGTTTCTTTCGCTTTGAAGACTTACGAGTGTATGGCAAAGCAGCCGACTATGCCTCCTGGGTGATGCAGCAGGTCAGCTCGCCTCGCAACGATGCCGAGAAGGTGCTCCTTCAGGCCTTTTGCCGTTCGGCCTACGACATTGCGCTGAATATTGCCGAGGGCTCGAGTCGGAGCAAGACGCAGTTCGACCACTACCTGAAGATCGCCAAGACGGCCATCCGCGAGTGTGTCGTATACAGCGAGATGGCTCATGAGCTCGGCATGTTCGGTGACGGCCAGTTCGAGCAGTCGCGCGAGTACCTGATGGAGCTCACCCGCATGCTGGGAGCGCTGATCATCAGCCTGCAACGCAACGCCGAGCGCCGCCAGGTGCACGATGACGAGGGCGACACGGACCCCTATGCCAACGAGGAGATGTCCTATTGAGATAGATGTTACCTAAAATATCAAAGCTGAAACACACGGCCAGTGGCAACTTTCTGTTGCTCGCTGGCCCGTGTGTCGTTGAGGATCACGAGAATCCTTTTGTCGTATGTGAACACCTGGCCGCCATCAGTGAGCGGCTGGAAATCCCGTTTGTTTTCAAGGCCAGCTACCGCAAGGCCAACCGCTCCAGCATCAGTTCTTTCACGGGCATCGGCGACCGCGAGGCGCTCCGCGTGCTCCGCGAGGTGGGCGAGCGCTACGCCGTGCCGGTGGTGACCGATATCCACACCGCCGCCGAGGCGGCTTTGGCGGCCGACTACGTCGACGTGCTCCAGATACCGGCCTTCCTCTGCCGGCAGACCGACCTCCTCGAGGCCGCCGCTGCCACCGGCCGCACGGTCAACGTCAAGAAGGGCCAGTTCCTCTCGCCCGAAGCCATGGAGCAGGTGGCCGGCAAGATGCGCGCCTTCGGCTGCCGTGACTTCATGCTCACCGAGCGCGGCACCACGTTCGGCTACCAGGACCTGGTGGTCGACTTCCGCGGCATCCCCACCATGCAGCGCAACGGTGTACCGGTGGTGGTGGACATCACCCACTCGCTCCAGCAGCCCAATCAGGCCAGCGGCGTCACCGGAGGGCGGCCCGACATGATCGAGACCATCGCCCGCGCCGCCATCGCCGTCGGAGCCGACGGCCTCTTCATGGAGACCCACCCCGACCCGGCCCGCGCCAAGAGCGACGGGGCCAACATGCTGCGCCTCGACCTTTCCGACGCCCTCTTGGAACACCTCGTCGCCATCCGGCAGACTATCAACCGACTTTAAACCCCAATAGCTATGGAACTCAACCTCTCAAAACCCATTGTTTTCTTTGACCTCGAGACCACCGGTGTGCAGGTGGGTCACGACCATATTGTGGAGATATGCCTGCACAAGGTGATGCCCGACGGCACCACAGATACCCGCGTCGAGCGTGTGCGCCCGGTCGACCAGAACGGACACACGGTCCACATCCCCGAGCAGACCACCGCCGTGCACGGCATCACCGACGCCGACGTGGCCGACAAGCCCTCCTTCCGCGAGCTGGCGCCGAGCCTGCTCGAGTATATCGGCGACGCCGACCTAGCGGGCTACAACAGCAACAAGTTCGACGTGCCGCTGCTCGTCGAGGAGTTCCTCCGCGTGGGCATCGACTTCGACCTCTCGAAGCGCCGCCTGGTCGACGTGCAGAACATCTTCCACCAGATGGAGCAGCGCACGCTGGTGGCCGCCTACAAGTTCTACTGCCAGAAGGACCTGGAGAACGCCCACAGCGCCGCGGCCGACACCATTGCCACCTACGAGGTGCTGAAGGCGCAGCTCGACCGCTACCAGGGCGTGGACTACAAGGACCGCTCCGGCAAGGTGAGCCAGCCCGTGGTGAACGACATCGCCGCCCTGAGCCGCTTCACCTGCAACAGCCAGTGGGCCGACCTCGTGGGCCATATCGGCTACGACGCCCAGCATCGCGAGGTGTTCAACTTCGGCAAGCACAAGGGCGAGCCCGTGGAGCGCGTCTTCGAGCAGGAGCCCTCCTACTACGACTGGATGATGAAGAGCGACTTCCCGCTCTCGACCAAGAAGCTCATCACCCAGATCTGGGACCGCCGCAAGCAGAAGAAACTCGACGCCCTGAAGGCCCACTTCCAGGGATGATCGGTGGACATACAGGTGGTAGGGCCGCCCCGGAGGGGCGGCCCTACTCTTTTTTCCTCATATCATCCAGGCATCATCCAGGCATCAACTAGGCATCAACTAGGCATCAACTAGGCATCATCCCTGCATCCCCTCTGCATCATCTCTGCATAAATGCCACTTTTGTGCATGGCTGGCGGGGCGATAACGCCGGCCGTCTAGAAGCGCATCTGGAAGCCGAAGGCGTGCACCTTGCCCATGCCCGTCTCGCGGCGGTAGGTGGGCAGCAGGTCGAAGTGGAAGTTGAACTCGATGTTGCTGAAGGGGTTGAGGCTGAAGCCCAGCTCAGCTCTGATCTGCAACGGGTTGTAGACGCTGAGGCTCTCCCCGAAGCCGCTGTTGTTGGCATTGTTGGTCTGCATGCGCGGGCTCTCGAAAAGGCTGTGGTAGTAACGTTGGAAGAAGTTCCAGCGGGGTTCCAGCCCGAAGTGCAGATCGGCGAAGTAGTTGCCGCGGGGGATGTAGTGCAGCTTCACGGGCAGCCCGAGGTAGAAGTTCATCAGCGAGTGCTGCCGGTTCACTCCGGGGCTCACGGTGTCGAGCGTCAGTATGCGCCCCGTGCGGGTGACGTTGTTCTGCAGCCCGATGAAGGGGATGCCGAAGTCGATGCCGAGCGAGAGGCCCAGGTGTTGGTTCATGGGGATGACGTTGGTCTTCAGGCCGACTATCACGGCAAGGTCGAACGTGGAGGCGTAGGGGTTGTTGTAGCGCTGTTCGTAGGGGGCGTTGAAGGCAATGCCGATGGTGTTGTCCAGCTGTTTCAGTCCTTTCATGAACCAGCGGTTGCGGGTGCTGACCTTGATGTTGCGGGCGGGGTTGCTGGTCCAGAGGGTGCCGTGGGCCAGCGGGTCGCGGCGGTAGTCCACCTCGCGGGCGTCGATGCTGTCCAGCGTCAGGGTGGCCTCCTGCTTGCTCCAGAGCATCAGGTGGCCGGCGTGGACGGTGTCGATGCGCACGGTGGCGGCGGTGTCGGCACTGATGCTCAGGAACCCGTTGCTGCGGAGGCTGCGCACGCGCAGGGTGGCGCCGCGCTTGACGTCGATGTCGCCGTAGTGGTTGCTGAGGTTGGTGTCGCGGATGAGCAGGCGGTCGCTGCTGACGGTGGCTTCGGGGTGCAGGTAGAGCTGCTCGAAGGGCTCGCGGTAGTGGATGTCGAGCCGCGTGCCCTGCGGCATGGTGCGGTTCTGCCACACGGCCAGCGTGCCGTCCGGCATCAGGCGGCAGACGTTGGGCTCGTTGCCTTCGGCGAAGTAGTACTCGCAGGGGGTGTGGATGACGATGGCGTTCACCGTGTCGTGCACCAGGTTGACCTGCCAGCCGCGGTTGATCTGCATCTTCTCGATGCGGCCGTCGATGCGCTGCTCGATTTCGTAGTCGTTCTGTCCCTGGGCGACGAAGGCGGTCAGGGCAAGGAGGGTGATGAAGACGAAGGTTCTCATATCGGTGTGTTATTTGCTGATTACAAAGGTGTGGATGGTGGCGTCGGCATACTGCTCGTTGCTGAAGAGGTTGACCTGCACGTTGCCCGGCTTGGCCTCGTCGTTGACCTCGGGCGCCTTGCAGCCCTCGGTGCAGGCCAGCAGGGTGCTCTGGCGGCGCATCACGCGGCGTTCGGGCGCCACGGTCTGCTGCTCGGCCTCGACCGGCGTAGCAGGCTCCTCGATGACGGGGCTGGCCTCCGGTTCCGGCAGGGGAGTGGGGGCGGTGTCGGTAGGGCTTACGGGGCTAATAGGACTTATAGGTCTTATGGGACTTATAGGACTTATAGGGCCTATAGGACTTATAGGACTTATGGGATCGATCGGGCTTACCGGCTCTTCTGTTGGCGTGGGGCTTTCGCCGGGGGCGGGCACCTCGGCCTGGGCCACCAGGGTGGGGGCGGTGCCTTCGGCGGTAGGCTGCAGCAGGGGGCGCGCCAGCAGCAGCAATGCCACGGCTGCCGCCGCCGCACCGCTCCATACGGGCCACAGCCTCCGCGTGCGTGGGGCTGCCTGCGCCTCGATCAGGCGGCGCAGCTCCTCCTGTCGGCGCCGGTTGGCCTCGGTGGTTCGCTTGGCGGCAAACAGCTCTTGCAGTTCTTTATCTTCCATGTTGTTCATTTCTTTAGCATTGTTTTCAGTGCGCTCACGGCGCGCGACAGGGTGGTGTAGACGTTCTCGCTGCTCATCTGCAGGCGGCGTTGCATCTCCTCGTGGCTCAGGCAGTCGATGTATTTCATCCGCACCGCCATCCGTTGCCGCTCGGGCAGGCGCTCCATCATGCGGTCCAGCTGGGCCGACTGCTCCTCGAGGCGGGCGCTCTCGGCGGCGGCCTCCTCGTCGCTGAACCCTTCGAGGATACTCAGGTCGTCGACCGCAATCTCCTTGCGCTTGCGCAGCAGCGAGACGCAGCGGTGCTTGACGGTCTGCATGGCGTAGGCTTCGAGGCTCCGCACATGGGCCAGCTCGTCGCGCTTCTCCCACAGCTCGACGACCACCTCTTGCACCGTGTCCTCGGCGTCGGCCTCGGAGTGCAGCAGCCGCTCCGCCACCAGCTGCAGGGCTGGTTGCAAGGGCATTAGCGTGTTGAGGAAGGCCTTTTGTGTCATCGTTCTTTACTGTCGCTTCATGTTAATGACGCAAAAGGCCCCGGAATCTTACATAAAAAGATCAGAAAATCTTGCACGAGCGCACCTCGATCCTTCGCGAGCGGGCGGCTTCGACGCTGTAGACGGCGTCGGAGAGGCGCGGGTTGTAGGCCGAGAGCTCGTCGATACCCATGGGCTCCTGCTCGATGCGCAGGCGGCCGTCGGCCAGGGCTGCGGCCAGACGCCCCTGTTTCCATACGCGTATCATATTAATAAAGGACACGATGCGCCGCTGCGAGAGGGCGTGGTTGTAGTCGTCGAGGTAGACCGGCGAGGCGTAGCCCGCCACCGTCAGCACGGCCTGTTTGCCCTCCTGCAGGGCGGCGTCCACGTAGTCGAGCAGCTCGTTCACCTTGTCGAAGTTGCCCACCACGCACGAGTCGAAGAAGAGTTGCATGGCCGCCGAGTCGGCCGCCGAGCGCTGACGGGCCATGTAATGGCTGCGCATCAGGGCGAATCGCAGCTGGCAGTCGGCATAGTCGGCCACGGTGCCGGCGTCGGTGCTGCGCGGGTCGGGGTCGTCGTTGTGGAAGTAGAGGTAGAGCGGGAAGAATCGGAACACGCGCGGCTGGCGCGGCTCGGGCTTGGCGGTCGCAGTGTCTCTCGGCGGCTGCTGCATGGCCAGCAGGGCCGCGGTGTCGATACTCCAGCGGTAGATGTCGTTGCAGCACATCGAGTCGCTGAGGAAGTAGCTGTCCTTGCGGTTCGAACTGAGGTAGCCTGCCGTGGGGATGCCGGTGGCCGAGTCGTGGGCGCTGATGGTGAAGTAGAGGTCGTTCTGCTCGCTGTTGAGGCAGTGGCAGACCGGCTCGGCCGGCTGCCAGCTGTTGCGCTGGCCGGTGGCGCAGTAGATGTCGAAGCCCCCCTGGCCGCCTGCGCGGTCGGAGCTGAAGTAGAGTACGCCGTTCGGCTGGTCGTAGAAGGGGGTCATCTCGTCGGAAGCCGAGTTGACCTGCGGGCCGAGGTTGACGGGCTCCGAGGCCACACCGTCGCTGACGAGCGTGTACCAGATGTCCATGCCGCCCATGCCGCCCGGCCGGTCGCTGACGAAGTAGAGGATCGTTGTGCCGTCGGCCAGCCGCCCCACGGCGGGGTGGGTGGCGGTGTGGTGCTTGTCGTTTACCGGGCCCTCCAGCCGGCGGGCCTTCTCCCAGCCGCGGCGCTTCTTGGCCGGCGCCCACCAGATGTCGCAGCGCAGCGTCTCCACGTCGCCGCGAGTGAAGTAGGCGTCGCGGCTCTGCGGGTCGAGGGCCAGGTTGCCTGTGTGGTCTTTGCTGGCGCTGAAGCCCCAGCGGTCCTCCTTCGGGCGCGACAGTTTGCCGCTCTTGGCGATGCGAGCCTGGTAGAGGCGGGTCACTTGATGCTTGACGCCGAAGAGGCCGCCGCCGGTGTTCGGAGCCATCGAGGCGAAGGCCAGCACCGTGTCGCCCACCTGCAGGGCCGCGGTCTCGCTGCCGGCGGTGTTGATGCGCGGGCCGAGGTGCTCCACTTTGTACTGGGCTGTGGCCGGGGTGGCGAGGAGCATGAGGGTCAAGAGGGTGGTTCTTATATGATGGGACATGGCAGTGCTCGTTTGGTTTTGTCTTTCTTACCGTACATGTAGATCACCCCCAGCTCGAAGGCGCCGAGGGTGTGGCTGGCCTCGGCCAGCTGCGAGAGGTTGGCGTCGTAGCTGAAGGCGAAGGTCCACTCGCGCCAGAGCACGGCCAGGTTGATGCTGGCGGCGTCGGCATGACGCCCCACGACGCCGGCGCTGAAGGCCAGGTAGCTGCGCGGGTGTTCGTCGACATACCAGCGCACGTCGGCCCCGTAGACCAGTTCGCTGTAGGCCCCCTGGTGCTGGAAGCCCGCCACCGGCATCAGGCTCCACTGGGAGCTGAAGCGCCACTCGCTGCGGACGTAGACGTTCCACCGCCGCGCCAGGCGCGAGTCGCCGGTGGCCAGGTGGCTGATCTCCGGCTCGTTGATGTTGCGCAGGGAGAAGCCTGCCTTGGTGTAGAGGCGCGGGTTCCATTCGCCGAACCAGGCCACGCCAGCCCCCAGGGTGGGGTAGAAGGCCTGGGTGCGGCTGAACGTCTCGTCGGTCTCGGGCAGCGCGATGGCGTCGGGGTTGAAGCCCACCTGCCCCACGCCCCCTTCGAGGCCCACGGAGATCAGGTGGTCGCCGTCGCCCAGGGCCTGGAAGTAGGAGACGATGGCGCTGGCCGTCGAGGCCCCGTAGTCGAGGCTCCCCGCGCGGTCGGTCGAGAGCCAGAGGCCGGCACCGAGGCCGTTGCGGTTGCGTGTGCTGCGCGTGAGGTTCAGTTCGGCCGTCGCCGTGAGGGTCTGGAAGGGGGTGCTCACCGAGGCCCACTGGTTGCGGTAGACCAGCCCGAAGCGCCCAGCCCCGTCGAAGAAGCCGCTGTAGGCCGGGTTGAACAGCAGCGGGTCCAGGTCGAGCATCGAGAAGTGGATGTCCTGGGCCTGTAGCCTGCAGCCTATAGGTCCTATAAGCCCTATAAGTCCTATAAGTCCTATAAGCTTGATTCTCATCGGGTGTAGGGGGGTAAACTGATGTCGGCGAAGTCGCCCTGGAGGTACTTGAAATAGGCCGCTATGCCTACCATGGCGGCATTGTCGGTGCAGAACTGGAAGGGCGGTATCAGCGCCTGCCAGTGGTGCTTCTGGCAGATGCGCTGCAACTCGCTCCGCAGGAACGAGTTGGCGCTCACGCCGCCGGCGATGGCCACCTGGCGCACGTGGTGGTCCAGCGCCGCCCGCTCCACCTTCTTCAGCAGGAACGAGACGATCGTCTTCTGGATCGACGCGCAGAGGTCGGCCTTGTGCCGCTCGATGAAGTCGGGATCCTCCTTCAGCCGGTCGCGCAGGAAGTAGAGGAACGAGGTCTTGATGCCCGAGAACGAGTAGTTGTAGCCCTCGATGTGGGGTGTGGCGAAGCGGAAGGCGTCGGGGTTGCCCTCCCGGGCCAGCCGGTCGATCACCGGGCCTCCGGGGTAGCCGAGGTCCATGATCTTGGCCGCCTTGTCGATGGCCTCGCCCGCGGCATCGTCGATCGTGGTGCCGAGGCACTCGATGTCGAAGTGGCTCCGCAGCAGCAGTATCTGCGTGTGCCCCCCGCTCACCAGCAGACAGATGAACGGGAATTGCGGCCTCACCCCCAGCCCCTCTCCTGCGGAGGAGAGGGGGGTGGATAGTGGTGCGTCATTTTTCATTCTGCTCCCCTCTCCTCCCAGGAGAGGGGTTGGGGGTGAGGCTATGAAGTGGCTCAGCACGTGCGCCTGCAGGTGGTTCACCTCGATCAGGGGTTTGCCGAGGGCGGTGGCGAAGCTCTTGGCAAAACTCACCCCCACCAGCAGCGAGCCCAGCAGGCCTGGCCCGCGGGTGAAGCCCACGGCGTCGATCTCCTCCTTTCGGATGCCCGCCTGGCGGATCGCGGCGTCAACCACCGGTATGATGTTCTGTTCGTGCGCGCGCGACGCCAACTCGGGCACCACGCCGCCATATTGTTCGTGAACCTTCTGGCTGGCAATGACATTGCTCAGCAGCCGGTCGTCGCGCAGGACGGCCGCCGACGTGTCGTCGCAGCTCGATTCTATAGCCAAAATAGTAGTCATAATCGGCTGCAAAAGTACGAATTTTTTTTGATTCGCAAGCAACTCTTTTTCCTCTCTCTCCCTGACTTCTCCCTGATGGCTCCCTGATGACTCCCTGATGACTCTCTTAAAACCAGGGTGAAACCCTTGCCCTGTCAGCGTTTTGCGAGTTTTCCAGCATGGTTGACACACTTCCGGAAGGTCAAACGTCTCGTTTAGAAATAGTTAAATGTGCAAATTAGATCGTGCACGATCTAATTTTTTAACCTAAATTTACTTAATTTTGATAAAACGGCGAATTACTCGAAGAACTCGAAGCTACGCAGGTCGATTTTTGGCGAATTACTCGAATGCTTGCGCAGCCCCTTCGAGTAATTCGCTAAACGATCCGATGACATAACAGCCTGCGTAGCTTCGAGTAATTCGAGTAATTCGCCGTTAAAATCCTTGTTTGGGGTGGGTAGTTCTCCGCTTCGCTATCGGAAGCCTCCACTGGAGGCTCCCTTCACGTGCATGATCTGGTTTTTTGACTTAATTTAGTTTCATTTAAAGAAACGACGAAAGATTTGCATTTCTCGTCGTGAAATTCGAGTCGTTTGCTGTTAAAAGCTTTAGGATGGATCCAGTCCTCGAACGGGTCAAATGTTAAAATCCGAAAAAAATCTTCGGTATTTCGAAAAATTAACTTATCTTTGCATTTGAAATAGATAGTGAATAATTGTTAAAATTATTTATAAACATTTAAAAATCAACAAGAAATGAAGAAAATTATCATTGCAATCGTCGCCGTTTTTGCCATGAGCACTGCGGCCAACGCACAGCTTTCCGGTATCGGTGTCCGCCTCGGCGGTGGCCAGGGCTTCGGCGCTGAGCTGAGCACCATGTGGAACTTCGGCAACCGCACCGAGATCGACCTCGGCTGGGGTAGCCACGACCACTACACCGACTTCAGCCTCACCGGTATCTACCAGTGGACTGGCGAGATCGGCAGCGGCTTCGGCTGGTTCGCCGGTGTCGGCGCCCGCTTCGCCTACTGGAGCTGGGAAGATGGCTGGGGCGACAGCAGCAGCGACTTCGCTCTGGGTCTGGCTGGCCAGGCCGGTATCGAGTACAAATTCAGCGCCATCCCCATCCAGCTGAGCCTCGACATCCGTCCTTGCTTCTATCTCATCCCTGAGACCGACTTCCACTGGGGTGACATCGCCTTCGGCATCCGCTACATGTTCTAAACTGTAGACAAGCGTTTTTGTGGGGCCGCGCGGCATCGCCGCGCGGCCCCATGTTTTTTTATTTTGCCATGTCGCGAAAAGTGTGTATCTTTGCACTTCAAAATATAATGTAAGATATGAAGTATTCTATTGGAGTAGACATGGGTGGCACCAACACCGACATGGGTCTGGTGTCAGAGAACGGCAACATCATCCAGCGTCGGAACATCCCGACCAACGCCTATACCGAACTGGAACCCTACGTGCACGATATGATGCGCGAGATCGAGGCCATGGTGGCCGAGCAGACCTCCATCGACGGTATGGCCGTACAGCTGGATGGCATCGGCATCGGCGCCCCCAACGGCAACTTCTACACCGGCTGCGTCGACAACGCCCCCAACCTCACCATCAAGGGCAACCTCAACTTTGCCAAAGAGATACACAAGTACCGCGACGTGCCGGTGGTGCTCAGCAACGACGCCAATGCGGCCGCCTACGGCGAGTATATCTACGGCGGTGCCCGTGGCATGAAGCACTTTATCATGTTCACCCTCGGCACCGGTGTGGGCAGCGGCATCGTGGTCGACGGCCGCCTCGTGCATGGCTCCACCGGCGCTGCCGGCGAACTGGGCCACGCCATCCTCATCCCCCACGGCCGCAAGTGCTCCTGCGGGCGCGAGGGCTGCCTCGAGACCTACACCTCGGCCCGCGGCATCGTGCAGACCTACTGTGAGTTGAAAGATGTCCCCGTCACCCCCGACGTCACCAGCAAGATGATCGGCGAGCTGGCTCACCAGGGCGACCCTGTGGCCCTGAAGACCTGGGAGGTGGTGGGCGACCAGCTGGGCCTGGCCATGGCCAACGCTGTCACCTTCTCGGCCCCCGAGGCCATCTTCCTCATGGGTGGTCCCGCCCAGGTGGGCGAGCCCCTGCTCAAGCCCCTGCGCGCCGCCTTCGACCGCTACCTGCTCAACATCTTCAGCGGCACCTGCCAGATCCGCATGAGCGAGCTGAAGGCCAACGAGGTGGCCATCCTCGGCGCCGCCGCATTGTTGAAAATGAAATAAACGTAGGGACGCGACGTACCGCGTCTGCAAAAGAACACTATGAAAACCCATATCACCCCCAACCGTCGCCCGTGGACATGGTATGCCATGACCCTGCTGGCGGTACTTCTTGTCGTCTCCTGCGCCGACAAGCCCCTGACTACCTATGTCAACCCGCTGGTCGGCACCGACGGCCACGGCCACACCTTCCCCGGTGCCATCGTTCCCTTCGGGCAGATCCAGCCCAGTCCTGACACGCGCCTCAGCGGTTGGGACGGCTGCAGCGGCTACCACTACTCGGACGACACTATCTTCGGCTTCAGCCACACCCACCTCAGCGGCACCGGCTGCGAGGACTACGGCGATGTGCTCCTGATGCCGGTCGACCAGCAACAACTGCAGCAGGTAGCCTTCGGCGAGACAATGCGCGAGGGCTACAAGCGTCATTTCCAGCACAAGAACGAGACCGTCCGGGCGGGCTACTACAAGGTGATGCTCGATGAGAGGAACATGCCGTCGACCATCGTCGAGCTGACGGCCGACCGGCGCGTGGCCTATCATCGCTACACCTACGTGCAGGATCAGGGCAACGCTATCGTCATCGACCTGCGCCACCGCGACGTGCTGCTCAGCGGCCGCGTCATGCTGCGCGACGGCATGCTGGTGGGCTGGCGCGAGAGCTCGGCCTGGAATCCCGATCAACACCTCTTCTTCGCCATGCGTGGCGACGTGGACCTCAAGGATGTGCGCTTCTCTGAAGACTCCACCCAGGCCATCGTCATGCTGCCTGCCGGCACCAAACAGGTGGAGTTGCAGGTGGCCATCAGCGGCGTCGACATCGAGGGCGCCATCGGCAACCTCATCATGGCCCGCCATCACACCTTCGACGAGGCGCGCCGTGCCGCCGACCAGACCTGGGAGCAGGCCCTCGGCAAGCTGAAGGTCGACGGCGGTTCGAAGGAGCAGAAACGCTGCTTCTACACCGCCCTCTACCATTGCATGACAGCCCCCTACCTGTGGAGCGACGAGGACGGCCGCTACCGCGGCACTGACAACCAGATCCACGTCGTGGACGAGGGTAGGGAGGTGTACACCGTCTTCTCTCTCTGGGACACCTACCGCGCCCTGCACCCCCTGCTGACGCAGATTGAGCCGGAGCGAACGGTCGACTTTGTCTACACCGCCATGAAGAACTATGAGCAGGGCGGCGAGC
>OCVV011357322.1_pt1 | contig 19476 bp, 15 predicted proteins | sample 1539721 | NCBI WGS metagenome assembly OCVV01 (sample SAMN02144230, study PRJEB22623) | gut metagenome | biome: sheep rumen | host: Ovis aries | place: New Zealand
GGAGTCCAGCGCCGGGCGCACCGAAACGGAGCAGATGCGGCTGTCAGACCTCCTTCCGGACATGGACCAGACAGAGGACGACCGTCTGCTCAGCTCCGGCAAGGCGGAAAAATTCAAGTACATCGGCCAGGTTTTTGGGACTTACTGGCTGATCGAATATGAAAAGCAGCTGCTGATCATCGACCAGCACGCGGCCCATGAAAAGGTCAACTATGAGCGGATCATGCGGAGGATCGAGAGGGAACATCCCGCGCTCGATTCGTCGGGCACTGTCCACGATGCCTCCCCGGAGGCCTATCTGGCCCTGGACCGTCTCCTGGAGGAGGACGCGGACCGGACATCCGCAGGGGAGCTGACGGACTCCGGACCTGAAAACCGGGCCCCCGAAGGGACTTCTCCGGTCTTTGTGGCCTCCCAGCAGCTTCTTCCCCCCATCGTCATTCGCTTCAGCGGCAGGGAGGAGTCCGCCTATCTGCAGTTTAAGAGCGTATTCGCAGCTATGGGCTATGAGATCGAGGAATTCGGGAGCGGGGCCTACACGATCCGGGCTGTCCCTGCCGAGCTCTTCGGCCGGTCCGCGGACAGTCTGCTGCGGGAGACCCTGGAGGAGATCATGAACGAGCGGATCAGCGGAACGCCCAGGGCGATCATCTCCAAGGTCGCGTCCATGTCCTGCAAGGCTGCCGTCAAGGGCAACAGCCGCCTGTCCGAGACAGAGGCCCGGGCCCTGATCGGAGAGCTCCTGACCCTGGACAATCCCTATCACTGCCCCCACGGCAGGCCCACCATGATCGTCATGAACCAGCACGAGATGGACAGGAAATTCCGCAGGATCGTCTGACGCGGCGAAAGTGCGCGATTCTTCACCAGGCACTTTCCGCGCTCCCGGCGCTGGATAAACAATCCGGCACTGGATAGACAATTCTGCACTGGATAAAAAATCCGGCACTGGATGATAATTCCGGCACCGGATCACATTTTGACACAGGATAACAATGAGGACCCGCAGGGGATCCTCATCGCACCCTGCCGGCCCTGTCCTGCCGGCGGATCGCGAGGCAGCATATGCATGAAATCAATACCGGGGCAGGCGTCAGCAGACCGCCCCTCGTCATCATAGCCGGTCCCACGGCGACCGGCAAAACATCCGCCTCCGTCGCCCTGGCGGAGAGACTGGGCGGCAGCATCATCTCCGCGGATTCCATGCAGGTCTATCGCGGCATGGACATTGGGTCCGCCAAGGTCACTAAGGAGGAGAGGAGAGGGATCCCCCACTACCTGATCGACGAGGTGGATCCGACCCAGGAGTGGAATGTCGTCCGTTTCCAGCGGGAGGCGGAACTGGCCGTGGAAAAGATCCGGTCGGAGGGAAGGCTGCCCTTCCTTGTGGGCGGCACCGGTTTTTATATCCAGGCCCTCCTCTACGGAATCGATTTCACGGAAATGGACAGCGACAGGACCCTGCGGGAATCCCTGGAGGAGGAAGCCCGCCGGCTGGGGCCTGAGTCCCTCTATAAGAGGCTGCAGGAGACCGATCCGGAAGCCGCCGGCGCCATCCACCCCAACAATGTCAAGCGGATCATCCGGGCGCTGGAATTTGCCCAGAAAAGCGGGGGAGACCGGATCTCGGACCACAATGCCAGGGAGAGACAGCGGACCCCTGCCTATGATGCCGTCTTCTTTGTATTTACCATGGACCGGGAAAGACTCTATGCCAGGATCGATTCCAGGGTGGACCGGATGATGGAGATGGGACTGGTCGATGAGGTGAAGAGGCTCAAGGCCTTGGGACTTACGGCAGAGGATGTCTCCATGCAGGGGATCGGCTACCGGCAGATCCTGCGGGCCCTGGACGGCGAGTACCCCATGGAGGAGGCCGTCCGTCTCATCAAACGCGATTCCCGGCACTTTGCCAAGAGGCAGCTGACCTGGTTTCGCAGGGAAAAGGAGGTCACCTGGATCGACCTCGATCTCTATGAGAACGAAGAGGCCCTGCTGGCCAGTCTGGAGGCTGAGATCCGCCGCAGGCTGGACCTGTGACCCGGCCCGGGCCATGAATGACCTTTCAGCCGGCAGGCCTGTCTGTTCCGAACAGCCCCTGCGCGGGAGGGCCGGCCGAAACAGACAGGCCTGAATGCGGCGCCTCAGGAACTTTTAACCAATACTATTAAAAAAACTGTTCACCGCCTTATACTGCCTTTTTTACGGGGGATGAATAGTTGCTGACCAATGAGAGAGAAGTATGACGGATTCAAATTTTTTCAATAAAGATATGACACTTGCAGACCAGTATGCCGCCTTCGGCATTTCCAGGGAGGTCCTTGATTTCGCCGCCCCGGTCCTGGCAGACCTCCGCGCCCGCTTCGACGCCATCGACGAGACGGCTGAATACAATCAGCTGCGCGTGATCCGGGCCATGCAGGAAAACCACATCGGGGAGGCCCACCTCAAGGGAACGACCGGCTACGGCTATGACGACATAGGGCGTGACGGCCTGGAGAAGGTCTACGCATCCTATTTCGGCACTGAGGATGCCCTTGTCCGGCCCCAGATCACCTGCGGGACCCACGCCCTGGCCCTGGCCCTGATGGGAAACCTGCGCCCCGGAGATATCCTGGTCTCCGCGGCCGGCAAGCCCTATGACACCCTGGAGGAGGTCATCGGGATCAGGCCCTCCCGCGGGTCCCTGGCTGAATACGGGATCTCCTACCGGCAGGTGGACCTGCTGGCAGACGGAAACTTTGATTTTGAGGGCATCAGGACCCTCCTGGAGGAGGACAGGGACCACAGGATCCGCCTGGTCACGATCCAGCGGTCCAAGGGCTATCAGACCCGGAGGACCCTTTCCGTCCGCCAGATCGGAGAGGCCATCTCTTTTATCAAGTCCCTGCGCCCCGATGTCCTGTGCATGACGGACAACTGCTACGGAGAATTTGTCGAGCGGATCGAGCCCTCCCATGCGGGGGCGGACATGGTCGTCGGGTCCCTGATCAAAAACCCGGGCGGCGGACTGGCCCCCGTCGGCGGATATATAGCCGGCCGGCGGGAATGTGTGGAGAACGCCGCTGTGCGGCTGACCTCCCCGGGCCTTGGCAAGGAGGTCGGCCCCTCTCTGGAAGTCCTGCCCTCCCTTTACCAGGGCTTCTTTATGGGGCCCACCGTGACCGCATCCGCCCTCAAGGGAGCGATCTTTGCCGCCTGCCTCTATGAGCGCCTTGGTTTCTCTGTCCTGCCAGACGGACAGGAATCCAGACACGACATCATCCAGTCCATCACCTTCGGCAATCCCGAGGGCGTCATCGCCTTCTGCCAGGGAATCCAGGCATCCTCCCCGGTCGACAGCTTTGTCCAGGCCTTCCCGGCCCCCATGCCCGGCTATGACAGCGACGTGATCATGGCTGCCGGTGCCTTCGTGTCCGGCTCCTCCATCGAGCTGAGCGCGGACGGTCCCATAAAACCTCCTTATGCTGTCTATTTCCAGGGAGGACTGACCTGGCCCCACGCCAGACTCGGCATACTCAGAACTGTTCAGAATTTCCTGGACCGGGGCCTGGTGACACTATAAGAGAGCGGAATCGTGCCCGGCTCCCTTGTAGACTTTGGCGGAACATGTCAACCCCCTTTCCACGATACAGGAAAATGGTTGCAGTTCAGACCCTGCTGAAACTCGAGGTGTTTTGCGCGATCCTCAGCGCAAAACCCGAGTTGAACGGCGTTCAGCGCTCGCGTAGCATATAACAATGCTTCGCATTGTCGAATCGCTGAACGCGGCGTTACATGTACACGCCCTTAGAAGGGGCGTGTACAGTAACGGAAACACCTGCTGCAGAGTTCCTGCCCTGTTTTTTTCTTGACCATGGTCCGCTGACAATTTAAAATAAAATGTGATTATCCTTTTCTGCCCGGAGAACAGAAAGGATAGATTATGAATCATATTTATGTAACCGAGATCGAAGACCTTCAAAAACAGGAACAGCCCTATGAGCGGTTTCTGTCCTGCGGGGCGGGGAGCCTGACCAATGCGGAGCTGCTCGCGATCATCCTCAGGACCGGAACAAAGGAAAAAAACGCGGTGGACCTGAGCCGGGAGATCCTGGGGTTCTTCCGGGAGGGGGCGACCGACCTCTCTGCCCTCCACCAGCTGACCCGGGAGGACCTGATGACCATCCAGGGAATCGGAGAGGTCAAGGCGGTCAAGATCCTGTCCCTGGCCGAGATATCCAGAAGGCTCGTCCGGGAGCGGGCCGGCAGAAACCTTGTCTTCAGCAGCCCGTCCTCCGTCGCGGAGTACTATATGGAGGACCTGCGCCATCTGGAAACAGAGACTGCCATGCTCGTCATGCTGGACAACCGGCTCGGACTGATCAGGGAGGAGATCCTCTCTCTGGGGACGGTCAACTGTACCCTGCTCTCTCCCAGAGAGGTTTTTGTGCGCGCTCTCAGATGGGGCGCTGTCAACATCATGCTCCTCCACAATCACCCAAGTGGGGACCCGACCCCCAGCAGCATGGATATGCAGATCACGGAGAGGATCAGCAGGGCCGGCTGCCTTCTGGGGATCCATCTGATCGACCATCTGGTGATCGGCGATCTCTCTTATACCAGCCTTCGCGAGTGCGGCTGCATCACAGGTTATGACATGCCGGAAAGCCCGGAGGGACTGGAAGACTTTTTTGGAGACGTATTTTGAGTAAACGACCAGTGAGAAATAACAGGATCAATAAGAGGGCGGAGGCGGCCCTGAAAGCGGGCCGCCGCCGGTCTTATTTGCTTGCCATTTTGAGCATCGTGCTTGCGGGGACGCTGATTTTTCAGCTCTATAACCTGCAGATCGTCAACGGCGAAAAATATCTCTCGGACTTTGAGAAGAGCATACGCCGGACCGTGGTCACCCGGGGCAAGCGCGGGAGGATCCTCGACAGCACCGGCAAAAAGGTCCTGGCGGAGACCATCTCCTCCTACAATATCACCATGAATGACCTGACGGAGGACTCCACCCGGGACAACTCCCTGCTCAATGACCGCATCAGAGAGGTCATTGAGATCGTCGAGAAGAACGGCGGCAGCATGGCGCGCGATTTCAGCATCCAGCTCGTCGGCGGCAGCTATTACTTCAAGGAGATGGGAGAGACCGCCAAAAAGCGTTTCCTGGCGGACATCTACGGCCACGCCGACCCGGCTGACCTGACCGAGGAGGAGGAGACCAGGGAGGCGGACGAGGTCATCAATGACCTGGCGGACCGCTACGGGATCAGCACCTCCGAAAATGATGACCGCGAGGAACTCCTCGACCTGGTCATCGCCCGCTACAATCTGAGCCTGAATTATTACCAGAAATACATCTCGACCGTCCTGGCCAGGGACATCCCCGAAAAGACCAAAAAGGCCATCGAGGAACGGTTCTCTTCCAGCGAGGACGGCATCCAGATCGAAGAGGAGATGGTCCGCCGCTACTGCGATGACGCCATTTACTTCAGCAATATCATCGGCTATACCGGTGAGGCGGATGAGGAATTCCTGGCGGAGGAGGAACACAGCGGAACAGACGAAAACGGCCACCCCCTCTACCAGGTCGGAGATATGATCGGTCTGGCGGGCATCGAGGCCTCCCAGGAGGAGATCCTGCACGCGGTGAGCGGCCAGGAGACCTTCAACGTCGACAACATCGGCCGCATCACGGACGAGCCGGTCGACAACGCAGAGGTCTCTGTGAGCGAACAGAGCTACAGTCCGACAGATGGCAGGGATGTCTGCCTGACCATCGATTATGACCTGCAGAAAAGCACCTATCTGATCATTGAGGACAACCTGCGCTCGATCATCCTCAACAAGCTCCGGGATTCGATCATCGACCAGGTGATCTCGGAGGACGAGAGCGGAAACAACATTACCATCCCGGTCAGCAATGTCTACACATCCTGCCTGTGCAACATCCTGGACAGCACCCATTTCACGTCCAAGGAGGCCAGCGATACGGAGAAGGAGGTGGCGGAGAGCTTCCAGAGCTTCCGCCTGCACCGGAGCCGGGAGATCCTGGACGAGATCTCCAACGGCAGGAATATCCTCAAGAACGTCAGCCTGGAAATGCGGTTTTACCAGAAGCTCCTGGCGCAGGCCATGTTCGACTACGGTGTCCTGACCGCCGAGGCAAATGAATCCTACGCCTCCAACGAGGTCTTCAAATCCTGGGACAAGGAGGAGGTTTCCTTCTACGACCTGATCCAGGAGACGATCCGGAAGGGCTGGGTCGACAGCTCCTGCCAGTATCTGGAGCTCGAAGACTCAGATCCGGATGAAGAGGAGCTCTATGAAGGGATCACCACCTTCTTCAAGAATGTGATCGGGGCGGACAGCCATTCCCTCAATGACAGGGATATGCGCAACGCCTTCTACAAGTATCTGATCATCAATCAGGAGGTCACAGGCGACCAGGTCTGCCAGCTTCTGCTGGACCAGGAGATCGTCGAGATCTCCGATGAGGAGCGGGAGAGCTTCGATTACGAGTGGGGCGAGACAGCCTTCCAGTTTATGTACAACCGGATCAGGGACATGGACCTGACCCCCGCCCAGCTCCACCTCTATCCCTCCACCGCTTCCGCTGTCGTGACCGATCCGGAATCCGGCAATGTCCTGGCCCTGGTTTCCTATCCCGGCTATGATCCCAACAGGATCAGGGACGAGTCCTATTACCGCCAGCTGATGAATGACCCCGCCAAGCCCCTTCTCAACTACGCGACCCAGCAGCTGACGGCCCCCGGCTCCACCTTCAAGATGGTCACGGCGACGGCCGCCCTCAGCGAGGGGGTCGTCACGATCCGGGATACTGTCGAATGCAAAAAGAAGGGGACCTTCACAAAGGTCAAGGATGATCCCAATCCTCCCAAGTGCTGGATCTATCCCGGCAGACATAAAAAACAGAATCTGGAGGGCGCCATCGCTAATTCCTGCAATATGTATTTCTATGAGATGGGATACCGGCTGGCGACCCACAATGAAAACCCGGCGGAAGACGATTACAGCTACGACTACGATGAGGACGACGAGGACGATGACGACGACGAGGACAGCGAGTCCGGAAGCGGCGCCTACGACAACCTCTTCGGTATCGAGCGCATCCAGAAATACGCTGCCATGTACGGCCTCGATTCGCCTTCCGGCGTGGAGATCAGTGAATCGGATCCCCAGATGCTGTCCAGCGACCCCATCCGCGGCGCGATCGGTCAGGATACAAACGCCTATTCCACGGCCAGCCTGGCCCGCTATATCACCGGTGTTTCCAACCGCGGGACCGACTACCAGCTGACCCTGATCAAAAGTATCGAGACAGAGGACGGCAGGCAGTCCAGACACGAGCCCTACATCAGCCACACCATTGACCTGGAGACAGACCAGTGGAACAGCATCCACAGGGGCATGCGCCGTGTGGCCACCGGCTACTCCGCCTTCAATGTGCTCTGGGAATATCCGGTCGCGGGCAAGACCGGCACCGCCCAGCAGAAGGACATGCCGGACAATGCCCTCTTCGTCGGATATGCCCCCTACTATGAACCGGATGCATGGAATGCCGAGGAGATGGCTGAAAAGGACAAGATCGCCCTGGCCGTCCGCATCCCCAACGGATATACCTCCGACCACGCGGCAGCCCTGGCGGCTGATGTGATGAGATATTTCTACTATCCGGATCAGCTGGATCAGATCGTTGATCAGATCGTTCTGGAAAAGGAAGGCGCGGGCAACTGATCGATTTCGAGACGGTCTGAACAGTTACCTGATCGTCCGACTGGAGAAGACAATTATGCTTGATACCTTTTCGTTCAAAAAACTTGATTTTCTTCTGATCGCCCTGGTGTGCGCTCTGAACTACTGCGGTCTGCTGGCCATCCGCCACGCCGCTCCGGACCTCTACCGCCGGCAGCTGCTGGGATTTATCATAGGCGCAGCCCTGATGCTGGTCGTATCCGTTTTCGACTATCACTACATATTGAAGCTTCACTGGCTGCTCTATGCCGCCGCGATCGCCCTGCTGGTCCTGGTCCTGTCCGTCGGCAGTTCCGGAGGCGGGGCCCAGCGATGGATCTCACTCTTCGGCATTACCTTTCAGCCCTCCGAAGCCGCAAAAATCCTGTTGATTTTATTTTTTGCAGAGTTCATAATACGGTACAGGCAGAGGATGGTCCTTCCCCTGCATCTGGCCGCCTGCATCGCCCTGATCCTGCCTCCGGTCTATCTGATCTATAAGGAACCGGACCTGTCCACCAGTATCATGGTCATCCTGATCTTCTGTGTCATGATCTTTACAGGCGGGCTGGAGTGGCCGATCGTAGTGGCGACGCTGGCAGCTGTCATCCCCTCCTTCCTCTGGGTCATCCATGAGGCAGTCCAGGGGGACAGCAGGATCCTGTCCGAATACCAGCAGAACAGGATCCTGGCCTGGCTCCATCCGGAGAGCTTCGCGGATTCCACTGCTTATCAGACCATTAATTCCATGACTGCGATCGGGTCGGGCGGCCTGTACGGGCGGGGCAGCCAGGAGGTCAACTCCCTGCTCAACACAGGATATATTTCCGAATCACAGACCGACTTTATTTTCACCGTGATCGGAGAGACCTTCGGCTTCATAGGCTGCTGCGCTGTCATACTTCTGATTTTCCTGATCACGTTCAAGTGCTTTCTGATCGCGGCCAGGGCAGCCGACGGCCAGGGCAGGATCATTGCGGCCGGCATGGGCTCCTGGATTGGCTTCCAGAGCTTTCTCAACATCGGTGTCGCGACCGGTCTTTTACCCAATACCGGCATCCCGCTTCCTTTTGTGAGCTACGGACTGACAAGTCTGGTCTGTCTTTATGCCGGGATAGGCTTCGTACTCAATGTCCGCATGCAGGAGTAAACGCTCCGCAGTAAACCGGAGGCAGCAAACCGGAGGCAGCAAACCAGAGGTTTGCCGGATGCGGCGCGCAGGATTCGCGAACAGGTTCCGGACATAATAATCTGACGGCAGGCTGTTCCTGCTTATTTGACATCATGATCGTACTGGAGAGGTGAACATATGAGGATCGCATTGATCGCACATGACGCAAAGAAAAAGCTTATGCAGAATTTCTGCATCGCGTACAGAGGAATACTCGCCAAAAATGATGTCTGCGCCACCGGAACGACCGGCCGTCTGATCGAGGAGGTGACCAACCTCACCATCCACAAACAGCTGGCGGGACATCTGGGAGGTATGCAGCAGATCGGCGCCCAGATCGAGCACAACGAGATCGACCTGGTGATCTTTCTGCGCGATCCGCTGACAGCCAAAAGGCATGAACCGGACGTCAATATCGTCGTCCGGCTCTGCGATATGCACAACATTCCTCTGGCTACCAACCTTGCCACCGCCGAGCTCCTGATCAAATCCCTTGACCGGGGCGACATGGAGTGGAGAGAAATCTATAAATAATAGACCTGGTATAAAACAGATTTGCAGAAAAAAAGGAATCTGATGAACAATAACAAGCGAACTCTGATCACTTCCCGTACAGACAAATGCGGAAAGAGCGTTTTTCTGTACGGGAGGTTTTTGTGTGCGGTCATGACAGTCCTTGTGGCGATATCCGCCTCCGGCTGCAGCCGCGGCTATATTTCTTCTTATAATGACAACATCAACAGAAACAGCTTTTCCCTGACGGAAGTTTCCGCCGATTATATCGGAAAGGTGCCGCTGTTCGCCGCTGAAATCTGCGTCCCCGGAGAGGGCGCGGCCCTGGATATCGGCAGCAATAAAGCCTCCGGTCTCTTTGACCTGGAGAATGGAAAAACCCTCATAGAGAACAATATCACCAAAAAGATTTATCCGGCCAGCACGACCAAGATCATGACCGCTCTTCTGGCCATTAAGTACGGAAAAATGGATACCATGCTCAAAGCCTCCTCCAGGGTCGCCAATCTGGAGTGGGAGGCCCAGAGGATCGGGATTGAAAAGGGGGACAGGATGACCCTGGACCAGGCCCTCCACTATCTGATGGTCTATTCCGCCAATGACGCCGCCGTCATGATCGCGGAGGAGATCGGAGGCGGCAGCTATGACAGGTTCATTGAGATGATGAACGAAGAGGCTGCCAGGATCGGCGCGACGCGGACCCACTTTGTGAATCCCCACGGTCTCCACAGCAAAAATCATTATACGACAGCCTATGATCTCTTCCTGATCTTTCAGGAGTGCCTGAAATACGAGGAGTTCCGCGAACTGATCAGGTATGACTACTACAGCACAGTCTTTCACGACAAGGACGGCAATATCAGGGCGATCGAGATCCCCTCGACGGACAGCTACCTGCTGGGGTCTGTAAAAGCTCCCGAAAACATCCGCGTGATCGGCGGAAAGACCGGCACGACCGACCAGGCCGGCAGCTGTTTGATCATCCTTTCCACCAATGAGAGCGGAAAAGAATTTGTCTCCGTCGTCATGGGCGCTCCCGATTCCGGGTCCCTCTACAAGTCCATGAACCGCCTGCTCAAAAAGGAGCGGGGACAGTAACAGACAGAAAATCCCGGAAATCCGTCGGGATGAATTGTAACCGGAATATGTGCAGAAGCGTCTGTTCTGATAACAACAGTTGTATTTTTGACCTGATTCAACTATAATCTAATTGAATCGTTAATAACGTAAAATTTCACGCAGACGCAGGAGTACCTTTCTGACTGCGTGGTAAATTTAAAAATTTTAGGAGGTTTCATCAAAATGGTTCATCTGATCACCGGCAACAAGGGCAAAGGAAAGACGAAGTGGATGCTGGACAAAGCCAACACCGATATCAAGGATATCCTCGGCAGCATCTGCTATCTGGACAAGAGCGCGCAGCACATGTATGAACTCAACAACAGGATCCGCCTTGTCATCGTACCTGATTACAATATCGATAACTGTGATCAGTTCCTTGGCTTTGTCAGCGGTATCATCTCTCAGGACCACGATCTGGAACAGATGTATTTCGACAGCTTTCTCAAGATCGCACATCTTGAAGGTGAGGACATCACCAAAGCGCTGCTCAAGCTGGAGAAGATCAGTAAGGCTTCCGGAGTGAATTTCTATATCAGCGTATCGCTCGATGACCATGAAATTCCGGAAGAACTCAAAGATTTCATCACTGTCGCGCTTTGATTTTCAGGCATTTGTCCGCCTGTGGACAGCCTGGACGGATCAATACAGCAGGGACGGGCAGGGGCCGGGTTCAACCGCCCCTGCCTGCTTTTTCCCCGGATTCAGGGAAGTGATTTTCCCCGGATTCAGGGAAGTGATTTCTCTGACAGGGTCAGGGATAGTTCAAAGGCTTCAGCAGGACTTCGAGAATGAATATGCACAAAGTCATGGAACTGAGCTATGAAGAATAAAAAAAGCGAGCGGCGCCGCCGTTTACCCAGGGTGGAAAATATTGATATCGGTATGATCATATTTTTCATCATTCTGGTTTACATACTCCTGAGTGTCTTCATGTATGTGACCTCAAGAAAGACAGAACTCTATGAGGTACGCATGGGAACTCTCTCGGACAACAGAGTCTACCGGGGAATCGCCCTGCGCCAGGAATCGCTGGTCAGGAGCAAATATACCGGCACAGTCAACTACTACAACCGGGAATGTGACCGGATCAAGGTCGGCGGACTGGCCTATTCAGTCGATGAAAAGGGAGAGATCGCTGACTATGCCGATGCGGATATGCTGGCCATGGATTATTTTTCCCGCGCCGATCTGGACCAGTTCCGCGGCCAGGTGATCAGCTTTGTCTCCGATTTTGATCCCGCCAGATTCTATACGGTCTACGATTTCAAGAGCGCCTCCTCGAGCCAGGCGCAGAAGATCAGCAACCGGGCGATCCTGGCCGGGATCAAGGATCTCAAGTCTACGACGCTCCACGCCGTGGCCGCCAGGGATACCGGTTCGATCGTATACTCCTATGACAATTACAACGGAAAGACCTTTGAAAAGCTCACCGCGGAGGACTTTGACAGCTCCTCCTGCAAAAAGGTCCAGCTCAAAAACGGCCAGAAGATCCGGGAGGGCAAGCCCGCCTACCGGATCGTCACAGATGAAAACTGGTCGATCGCCATCAAGGTGGATTCACAGGAGACTGCCAGCCAGCTCCTGGAGGAAGAGTACGTTGAGGTCCGTTTCCTGAAAAACGGTTTCCAGTCCTGGGCCTCGGTCGGCAGCAAGGAGGACGGCGACGGAAACTATTTTGTGAGCCTGACCTTTTCCAACTCCATGGAAGCCTTCTGCATGGACAGATTCATCGATATTGAGATCCTTTCCAACCAGAAGAAGGGACTCAAGGTCCCTGCCTCCTCGATCACCGAGGGCGAGTTTTTCCTTGTGCCCAAGGACTATGTCATTGAGGGGACCAACGGGCAGACAGGAGTCCTGGTCAGATTCTACAAGGACGCCGGAGACGCCGCCAGCAGCGGCACCCGCTTTGTCGCCTCCGTCCCCTACAGTGAAACGGAGGACTACTATTATCTGGACAATTCCGTCCTCAAGGAGGGCATGATCCTGGAAAAACAGGACTCTCAGGACCAGTACACGCTCAGCCGCAAGGAAAAGCTGATCGGCGTATACTACATCAACAAAGGCTACCCTGATTTCCGCCAGGTCAACGTCAACATGCAGGACAAGGAGTACGCGATCGTCGAGCCCAACGAGCTCTACGGTCTGCAGGAATATGACTATATCGTCCTGCATGCCGATTCCGTCCACTTCAACAATTACCAGTAGGGCCCCGGCCGGGCAGCCGGAGCCGGACTGTAAAGGAGATTTGATTTCATGATAGCTGATAATATCTCTTCCGTAGAAGAGCGCATCCAGGCCGCCTGCGCCAGGTCCGGCCGGTCCCGGGAGGATGTGACCCTGATCTGTGTGACCAAGACCATGCCTGTCTCCGACCTTCAGCAGGCCTATGACGCCGGCCAGAGGTCCTTCGGGGAAAACCGCGTCCAGGAGATCAATGAAAAATTCCCACAGCTTCCCCGGGATATCCGGTGGCATATGATCGGACATCTGCAGCGCAACAAGGTCCGCTACCTCATGGACAAGGCAGTCATGATCCACAGCGTCGACAGCGCGGCGCTTGCGCAGACCATCAGCCGCGAGGCGGTCAGGGCCGGCCGTGTCATGGACATCCTGCTGGAGGTCAACGCGGCGGGAGAGGAGAGCAAATTCGGCCTGGGCTATGAGGACGTCCTCCCCCTGATCAGGGAGATCGCCCCCCTGCCCGGCATCCGGATCTGCGGCCTGATGACCGTCCCTCCCTACACGGATGACCCCGAGACCAGCCGCCCGTTTTTTAAAAAACTGCGGGAATTAGCTGTTGACATCGCCAGCCAATCCATTGATAATGTGTCTATGCATATCCTTTCCATGGGAATGACCGGTGATTTTGAGGTCGCCATCGAAGAGGGCGCCACCCACATCCGCGTCGGAACCGCGATCTTCGGAAAGCGGAATTACGCGGTCTGACCCGGTAATGTGATCTGAAAATAGAATAAATACTTTCCTGTAACGGAGGAATCTGATATGAGTGTAATGGATAAACTGATCAACGCCATGAAGTTTAATGACGATCCCTATGATGAAGAAAATGAGGGCGAGGAAGGAGAGTACTTCGACGAAGCCCCGGAAAAAGAGGAACCTGCATTCGATAAAGAGGAAGATGAGATGGAAGAACTTGAAAACAGCGCTGCAATGAGAAATTCCCGCAGACGTCCTGCCCCCGAGAGGGAGAGCGCCCCTGCTCCCCGCCCCTCTGTCAAGCGGCAGTACAATGAGTCCGGCATGGAGGTCTGCATCGTCAAGCCCACCTCCGTCAACGATGCCCGTGACGTCACGGACCTCATCCTGGCAGGCAGCACCGTTGTCCTGAACCTGGAGGGTCTGGATGTCGATATCGCCCAGCGGATCATCGATTTCACCTCCGGCTCCTGCTACGCGGTCCAGGGAAATGTCATGAAGATCTCCCATTATATCTTTGTGATCACTCCCTCGTCGGTCGACATCAGCGGAGACATCTCCACGCCCGCGGGAGCTGACCAGGACGGAAGCGCCGCGCTCGACATGCCCTTTACCGGCAGGTAAAGCCCGGCTCATACAGACTTACGATTGCCATGGCAGCAATGCTGTCATGGCTTCTTTGCTGTAAAGTAACTCCATAAAAAACGATTTCGTGCAATTAAGGAAACAGAAAATGACCAATACCGATGCCGCAAAAAAGGCTCCGGGACCCGGCCCGGGCCCCGCGATTCTTCTGATCTGCCTGCTGGTCGCGCTCGACCAGGTGACCAAGTACTTAGCCGTAAAATACCTGGGAGGCGGGGGCTCGATCCCCCTGATCCCCGGCGTTCTGGAGCTGACCTTTGTAAAGAACACCGGGGCCGCCTTCGGCATATTCCAGAACGGCCGCATCTTCTTTTTTGCGACCACTGCGGCCGCCCTGGCCTTTATCACATACGCCCTGATCAAAATGCCCCGCAGCAGCCATTACCGGCCCCTGCGGATCTGCCTGTATTTTATTGCGGCCGGGGCCATAGGCAACCTGATCGACAGGATCCTCCTGGCCTATGTGCGCGATTTCATCTACTTTTCCCTGATCGACTTTCCGGTCTTCAATGTGGCGGACATCTACATCACCTGCTCCGCCTTTGCCCTGATCTACCTGACGCTGGTTTATTACAAGGATGAAAATGACTTTTCATTCCTGACCGGGAAGGAGGGCTGACCTTCATGATGACCCCTGAAAACGCACCTGCCTGCAAGGACATGAACCAGGAAGATCCTTTTGGAGCGGATCCCGGCCTTTTCGCAGATGCAGATTCTGGCCTTCCCACAGATACTGATTCTGACCTACCTGCGGATATGGATCGAGGGCCTTCCGCTCACATGGACTCTGACTTTTCTGCAGAGACAGATTCTGACCTTCCCATAGATCCAGGATCTGACCTTTCCGCCGATTCGGAAGACAGCGGGGACGACCGGGAGGACGCGGAGGCAGGAGACCGTTTTTCCTTTATTATTTCGCCGGAAGAGGAGGGACAGCGCATCGACAAGATCCTGGCAGCCCGCATTCCGGGCCAGTCCAGGTCCTATCTCAAGAGGCTGATCAAGGAGGAGTGCATCAGGGTTTCCGGCAAGGCCGTAAAGCCAAGCGCCGGCGCGGCGGCGGGAGAGGAGGTCACAGTCCTGCTGCCTGTCCGCATGCTTCCGGACATCCTGCCGGAAAATATCCCTCTGGACATCCTCTATGAAGACCGGGACGTCCTTGTAATCAATAAGCCCAAGGACATGGTCGTCCACCCCGCGGCCGGCCACTACACGGGGACCCTGGTCAATGCGGTCCTGTGGCACTGCGGCGACAGCCTGTCCGGCATCAACGGCGTCCTGCGTCCCGGGATCGTCCACAGAATCGACAAGGACACGACCGGCAGCATCATTGTCTGCAAAAACGACGCCGCCCACCGGAGCATAGCAGACCAGCTGGCCTGCCACTCGATCGTCCGCAAATACCACGCGATCGTTCTGGGCAATATCAAAGAGGACACCCTGACCATCTCCGAACCCATCGGCCGCGACCCCTCTGACCGCAAAAAGATGGCAGTCCGCCCCGACGGCAAGAGGGCCGTCACCCACGTCCGCGTCCTGGAAAGGTTCGGGGACTACACCCTCATAGAGTGCCGGCTCGAGACGGGCCGCACCCATCAGATCCGGGTCCACATGGCCTGGTGCAGGCATCCCCTGCTGGGAGACACCGTATATGGGAGCAAAAAGAAATCTCCCTTTGTGACATACGGGCAGTGCCTGCACGCCTCCATCCTGGGCTTTGTCCATCCCGTCACCGGGGACTATATAGAGACAGAGGCTCCGCTTCCCGCCTATTTCCGGAAGATCCTGGATCATCTGAGGCTCAGGTCCAACTGAAAACCCGGGTTGAACGAAGCGGACACACTTGTGAAACCAGTTTGTCGCGCACTGCATAGCACATTGTCATTGCCAGGCTTTTACAATGCCAGTCCTGTTATCGCCGCGCGCAACGTTACATGTTCACGCCCTTCGAGGGGGCGTGAACAGAAACACACTGTGCAGGAGACGATGCGTTAGAAATAACTAACTATTTGCTTTTTACATTTCCTGAGGCTATAATGAAGGGTGCGATATGATTGCGCAAAAGCGGAATGATCCTTCCGGACCAGAGGACAGGGGGGAATTTCCGGCGCGCGACCCCGAAATATATACTGACATAGGGCATCATTGCCCTACATGGAGGTGAATATGAATACGATTATTACAATAGGAAGACAGTACGGTTCCGGCGGCCGCGAGATCGGCAAAAAGCTCGCCGAGCATTACGGGATCAAGTTTTACGATAAAGAACTTCTTGCGCTGGTTGCAAAAGAGAGCGGGTACTGCAAGGAGATCATCCAGAGAGAGGATGAGCGGCCCACCAGCTCCTTCCTTTACAACCTGGTCATGGACAGCTATACCTTCGGCCACGGGGCAGCCGCCGCGTTTACGGACATGCCTCTGAGCCAGAAGGTCTTCCTGGCCCAGTTCGAGACCATCAAGTCCCTGGCGGAAAAAGGCCCCTGCGTCTTTATCGGCCGCTGCGCTGATGAGGCCCTTTCCGAGCGGGATGATGTCTTCAATGTCTTTATCCACGCCTCCGAGGAGTTCAGGATCAACCGGGTCCGGACCTACCCCGAATATACCGAGCAGGAGCAGAATGGAAAGAGGATCACGGACTTCATGGCCAAGATCGACCGCCAGCGCCAGAGCTACTACAACTACTACGCATCGGGCAAATGGGAAGAGGCCTCGACCTACAATATGACGCTCGATTCCTCCCTGTTCGGGATCGACGGGACCGTTGCCCTGCTGATCAAGGTGATCGACCAGCTGGAAGAAGCACGCAAAGAAAAGACGGAATAACAAAAGAGGTATTGAAAGTTGAAACGAAATGAACTTTTCAAAAAGACCGGAATCTGCTTTACAGCCCTTGCGCTCTCCGCGATGGTTTCCGCGGCAGGCCCTGCAGCGTCTGTATATGCGGCAGATTATTATGGAGGTGTCGGCGCAGGAGGGACGGATTCTCTGACAGGCGGTTCCGTTTTTGACGGCCCGTCAGACTGGTCTGACAGCTCTGCCGGCGGCATGATGCAGGAGGGAGCGGGAGAGCCTCTCTATGAGGGTTCTATGTTTGGAAACGGATCCGTCCCCGGCATCATCCTTGCGCCCGGACTTGCCGGACCTGCTCAGCAGGAGACGGTCCAGCAGGAAGCGGCGGCTTCGGCTGCTCCGCAGAACACGGATCCCGCTCTGGCCAACGACCCCGCGCTGGCACCCACGGACCAGCCCGCAGCTGAGGTCATGCCTCCAACATCATCCAATACGGCCACCACGGCTCCCGCCAGTGAAGACGGGGAGAAGGATCCCTCCGGCAATAAGGACGGCGAAGGCGGATCGGGCGAGGACGAGGAAAATTCCGGAACCGGATCGGACACAGGAGAGTCCGGAGAAGAGGGAGGGAAGACGACCGACCCTGACGACGATGATCAGGGAAGCGGCAAAACCGATCCCTCGACCGGAGACAGTGCTGCAGACGATACTGCCTCCACAGCAGACAGCGCGAAGGACGATACTGCCTCCACAGGAGACAGCAAAAAGGACGACAGCTCCTCCTCGGGAGACAGCAAAAAAGACGACAGTTCCTCCTCGGGAGACAGCAAAAAGGAAAACAGTTCCTCCGCGGGGGACAGCAAAAAGAATGACAGCTCCTCCACAGGAGACAGCAAAAAGGATGAGGCCTCCACAGGCGGCAGCACAAAGGACGACGCCGCACAGGCAGGCACCAATACAGGCAGCAGCAGGAAAAGGCCTTCCTTCTTTGACAATGTTCCCATGCCGGACAATATGGATATGGACTCCGGGGACAGCACGAACAGCGGGGTTCCCTTCGTAGTCCCGCCTTCACCGGTCCTGCCGGATATATCCACCAATGTGCCTTATGCGCCCGGGACCACCGGAGTGCCTGCGGGCCAGCAGGTTCCCGCCGTCGATCCCTTCCTGCCCATCACAGCCCCTCTGTCCCAGATCGATCCCACGATCACGACACCGGTGCTGGCAGCCCAGCCCTACGCCGCTCAGAGCAATATGTGGGGCGCATCCCTGACAGGTCTTGAGACCGTCCTCAATCCGGGCGAGCTTCCCGGCGGATACTCTCAGGCATCCGGCTACAACGGCTCCAACGAACAGCTGATCGCCAGCCAGAACATCGTATCGGGTCTTTCCATCCTCAATGACGGCTTCCGTTTCTATACGGTGGAAAAAGACCTGGCTGTCGCCCCGGCTCCCCAGGCAGTCTATGAGGACATGGACCAGGGAGCGAGGGAGATCGGAGAGCTCTCCGCCAATGATGCCCTCTATGTCCTGAGCGAGGAAAAGGACAATTGGCTCTATGTGGAATCCGGTACCGTCAGGGGCTTTGTCCCCGCCGGCCAGGTCCTGCGCGGTACAGATGCCGACACAGCCCTCAGTTCCCTGCAGGTCAACACAGGACAGACAGGCTCTGCAGAGCCCTATATGCACTTTGCCACAGAGCTCATACCTGCCGGAGACAACAACGCCTTCGCCTACAGGAGATGCACGACCAAGTCCACAGTCGTCGACAAGCAGTACGCCATCGCCGACGCGGACACGGCCATCCTGGAGGGAGCCCAGGAGGGCGCCCGTGAAGTCGGCCACCTGGCCCCCGGCGGCCTCTGCTATGTGATCCTCCAGGCCAACGACAAGTGGGCCTATGTGGAATCCGGCAATGTCCGCGGCTTTACCCAGACCGCCGGCCTCACGACCGGCAATGCGGCCAAAAAGATTGTCCAGCGCACAGGCGAGGCCACGATGACCAGGGCAGAACAGCTGGTCAGCCCCGCTGAAAACGCCGCCCTCTATTACACCCTGAATTCGGTCCAGGAGGGAGTTCCCTTTAACCCCATCCGGACAGACCTCATCCAGACCGCTGCCAGATGCATCGGCAACCCCTACAAGTGGGGCGGCAATTCTCTGACCAACGGCTGTGACTGCTCGGGCTTCGTCAAACAGCTCTACGCCCTTTACGGCTACAACCTGCCCCGTGTCGCGGATGATCAGTCCCGCTACGGGACCCAGATCCCGATCGGAGACGCCGCGCCCGGCGACCTGATCTTTTTTGCCTCCAACGGCTATGTCTACCACGTGGCCCTTTACGCGGGAGACGGAAAGACCATCGAAGCCTTCAGTGAGGACCGCGGCATCATTGCGACCTCGATCGGCAACAGAGATGCTGTGTGGGCGACACGCATACTGCCTGACTGATCAATTATTATCTTGTAAATAGGGTAGAGGGGAGCCAAGCGGCTCCGCCCTCCCATTGCACCGGACGTACGGTTCGCGTATCCGGCGCTACATCAACTGTAAATCAA
>OCVV011337554.1_pt1 | contig 19469 bp, 19 predicted proteins | sample 1539721 | NCBI WGS metagenome assembly OCVV01 (sample SAMN02144230, study PRJEB22623) | gut metagenome | biome: sheep rumen | host: Ovis aries | place: New Zealand
ATATTCTTCACAAATTTTATTTTTGTTTTCATTACTTACCTTACTGGCTGATGGTAATACTATTCCCATAATAATTGCTATGATTACTATAGTCGCTAATAGTTCTACTAATGTAAATCCTTTCTTCATATTATTTCCTCACTTTAAAAATAAAATAATTAAAAAAATTATATCTCACTGCTCCAGTTTCTTTTCATCAAATCCATCACTAGCACATTGATTTTGACATTTAATATATGCCCTATACTCTATTGGTTCATTATTTATTTTAATTGCATAACCTATACATTCATTTTTTATTTTTTTTAGTTCACCTAAATCACTTAAAAAAACAATATTCTGACCTTGGTTCATATTTGCTAAACTATATTCTTCAATTATTTTTTCATATTCTTCACAAATTTTATTTTTATTTTTATCACTTATTTTAGTTATTGATGGAAATACTATTCCCATAATTACCGCAATTATGACTATTGTTGCTAATAGTTCTACCAATGTAAATCCATTTTTTTTCATATCATACCTCATTATAATTGTATCAATAAAATGTTAAATATACAATTATTTATCTATTAATCAACAAGTTTTTGACAAATCAAATCAATAAAGCTACTATGATTCGTTTTTAAATTATCAATATAGCCTTCTACTTTATTCTCTATTTTCTCTACATCCTCTAATTTACTAACTTTACCATCAACTACTATCATCAGATTATGAGGTTTAGGTAATACAATAGTAACTTTTAAAGTGCCATTTAGAATTAATGAATGCGTTAAGGTTTTCACTTTACTATTTTTTATAGGAGCTATCGGTGTAAGTACTAAGGCATTTAATGTATTATCAATGATAGCTCCCGATAACGACATATTATAGGCCGTTGATCCAACAGGAGTACCAATAAGAAGACCATCACCTTGAAAATATTCTAAAAGACTATCATCAACAAATACAGAACACTTGATTACACTTAAATCATCTTTACGCAATACCATTTCGTTTAAACTATTAAATGTAAAAACTCCATGACTAGTAGTAACGACAGTTTTTAATATTAACATTTTTTGTTTTTGATAATCACCTTCACTTATTTTTTTTATAAAATCACTAGTATTATCAACCTTAATTTGAGGAATAAATCCAAGTGTTCCTGCATTAATGCCACTATAGTATATCTTTTGATTAAACTTTTCCATATGAACCATTTTTAAAAAAGTACCATCTCCACCAATAGAAATAGCTAAATCACAGTCATCATTAACTATTTGAAAGTTATTCTTAACTAATTCTTTTTTTAAAACAGTTTCAATACTTTTAGCTTTATCATTATTTTTACAATATAGTTTTACTCGGTTTATTTTTTTTGGCATACAATCCTCACTAATAAAAATAGCCAAATGGCTATTTATTTTTTAATAAAACATTTTTCTTAAATAAATAATATATAATACATAATAACAACTCAATTAAACAGTAAAAGATAATAGATGGCTCATTAAAAATAACTAAAGTTGTAAGTAATATTACCGATAAAATTGCAATCATATCTTGTAAATCTTGAGATTTTTTTAATGTATATAAGTCTTTTTCAGTATTAATATCACTAGTAAAATCTATAAAGCGTTTTGAAAGAACAATTAATAAAAGCATAGCACCTATAAAGGCAATACAAGGTATGACAATTTCTAGCATAATAAATGAGAAATTATTAGTCATATTCATAATTAATTCTTTGGTTTCAATTAATGAGTAACCGTTTAATTTAGATACTAATGTCACTACAATATTATTATTTGCTAAAGCATCATTGCCTAAATTAGCTACTGATGAAATAGAAATAATACTGAAAATAAAAATGAGAATAACTAGACATGTTGCAAAAAATGTCATTAATAATGATGCAAATTTCACCAATTTTTTTTCATTATTTCCCAATATAACTTCATCATTTATTGAAACATCTTTAACTTTTTTAACATTTTTTTCTTTTTTCATCATCATAACTCCTTTTATACACAAGTATATCCACCATCAACTGGTAAAATAATACCTGTAACATAACTTGCTTCATCACTAGCTAGAAAAATAGCACTTGCATTTAATTCTCCTGGTAATCCATACCTTCCAAGAGGAACGGTTCTTTCCATATATTCAGTAAACTCTTTGGTTCTCAATACTTTTTCGGTAAGTTCTGTTTCAAAATATCCTGGGCAGATACAGTTACAAGTAATACCATCTTTAGCAAGTTCAGCAGCTACAGCTCTTGTAAAATTAATAACTCCACCTTTCGAAGAATGATAAGCAACCGTTCCCATAGCAGTATTACCAACAAGGCCATACATTGAAGAAATATTAATTATTCTTCCATAATGATTCTGTTTCATTATTTTACCAAAAGCTCTTGTCATTTTAAAAACCGAAGTTAAATCAGTAGCAATAGTAAAATCCCAATCCTCATCACTCATTTCTAGAACTCCTTTATCGCGACTTGAACCGGCACAATTTACTAAAATATCAGCTCTTCCAAATTCCTTTTCCGTTTTCATAGCTGCATTTTCGATATCACTGGTTTTCGTAACATCACATTTAATGGCTAATACTCGAACTCCAAACTCCTCTAATTGTTCCTTCATTTGTTCTAATCTTTCATACCTTCTAGCTAGAAGCACTAAGTTTGCACCACTCCTTGCAAAGGCATATGACATCTGTAAACCAAGGCCACTTGATGCCCCAGTAATAACAGCTACTCTTCCTTTTAAACTAAACATAATTTTCATCCCTTCTTATTATACAAGATAATTATATCAAAGATTTTGTATTTCGTCATCAATTAATAAAAAAAAATTAAAAAGTTTATCTTTTTAATTTTGACTTTCTAATTTTGTTAATGTTTCATTAATAATATTTTTGTTAACATTATCAATCTGTTCCCAACCGTTTTGTTCCATTAAAGAATAAGTATCAGCTTGCATTGACAACGTTTCATCAAGAGACTGTTTCATATGATTTCTTACATCTTTATTGAAACTTTCAAGTGTTCCATGGACATACACCTCTACTGTACTTTTCAAAACCAATAAATAGTTTTCCATAATTAATTTATCATTCATTTACTTTCTCCTTTAGCATATGTTCTAAGTTATCCTTAATATTTTGATGTCTTATAATCTCTTCTTCCATAAATGATGCGATATTGGTATCATCGAGTTGTGTAATAGCATGATTACATATTTCAATAATATTTTTTTCGTGTTCAATTGCATCTTCTACATATAGTAATTCTTTTTGTGTCATAAATCCTCCCAATAATATTATGGAAAAAGAATAATAATTTATACAAAAAAAGAGATAATTGATCTCTAATTTTTCTTTTCTAAATTAATTCCATATCGAAAAATATAATATAAAGTAAATACACATAAAATTTCAATAATACCAAAAGTCTTAACATTAACTAATAAAGAATTTTTAGTAACTAAAACTAAAATTAAATCTAGAACTATTGAAACAATAAATGAGTAAACCATTAATTTTCCAATTTTGTTAATACATGCACCATTTTCTTCGGTAAAAGGTGATTTAGAGGTTACAAAACTCATGAATAGCTTTTCAATGTATATTAAGATATAAATATCAATTACAGCAACAACGAGGTTAAAAAGCAACATAATTTCTAAATCAATAACAATAGACGTTATTGAATTATTATTTAAAAAGTTAACCGCATGGTCTAAGTTTTTAACACCATCACATAATAAATGTGTTCTATTACCAATATTCATTGTAATATAGTCATCTTTTAAAACAAAACGGGCATCATTAAACTTAACAATATTACCTTCTATTTCTACATTACTACAAGCAATAGGAATTAATATCATCGCCAAAAAGACAATAGGAACAAAAATCATTAAGCAAACTCTTATAATTTTAGTTATAATGGCAATAATTCGACTAAGCGTTTTAAAATTCTTGGAATCTTGTAATGATAATATTATCTCATCTTGTTTTTTCTCTTCTTTTAAAGGCTTTTTTCTAGTTGACTTTGCTTTTTCTTCTTTTACTTCAACAGTTTTTTCTTTATTATCCTCTTTCTTTAAAGTTTTTTCTTTTGTACTTTTGGTTTTGGTAACTTTTTTTTCTTTTGTTTCATCTGCAACAGTTTTTTTTCCTTTTTTTTCTTTTGTTTCACTCATATTTTACTCCTTACTATTCTAGTATATAATTTTTTTTTCAATAAATCTATCTTTTTTTAAATTTAATGCTTTTTTCCGAAAATAATAATAATTTGAACTCTCTATAATCAGGATATGATTTTCAATACATTCATGTAAAATCTTTTTCTTTAAATCATAATCCCTGATATTGTACCATTCTTTAGGGAAAACATTCATTTGGTATTTATTAAGTTTTCGATATTCATTTTGCAATATGACATAATCAAAATCCAATTTCATCTTTTTAATCCCCTATTCTTTTCTAAATAATAATCTAATAGATTAATTAAATCATCCCCAACTAATTCTTGTAAAATAGCAATTAACTTTGTAGCTTTTCTACTGATTTTAATGGCATCATAATTGGCTAAACATTCATTAAAGGATAATTCTTCATCATCTAAGTAATAAAATCTTCCATGCCCTGATAAACATTCAGCTAGCATTAAATCATCAAAAATAGCCCCCATTAATAAAGCATCTAATAAGTTTTCAAGCATTAATTCTTCACTATAATAATTACGTAAAGCATTCACAACAAACTCTTCTTTTTCAATTAATAATAGTTCGTTTATTACTTCACAGATATTATCATCATTTAAATAAAAGCCTTGTTTATTAGTACTATTAACCATAATTATATCTGGTTTATTAGTTAATAAATCTTGATATATTTGCTGTGTATATTCATCGATACTATGATATTTCTTTTTTATTTCGTAATAATAGATTTCAGTAAAAACTGTTTGCATATACGCATATCTCGAGTGAAAATCTCGAAGATATGCAAGTATTTTCTCTATATTTTTTGGCGTATCAATAATCTTGCGAATACGATGATATTCATTAATATCACAAATATCTTTGATTTCATCTATAGTTCCATACATTAAATGACTTAATTCGTGAGATAATATTCCTGTTCTTGATATACTGATTGATAATTCATTATTATCTTGATTATATTCACCCTCACTATCCTTTTCAATAGTAATTTTAAATTTTGGATTAGTTTTCTTATAATTAATAAGTTTTTGAATGTCATTTTTAGTTCTTGTATAATTTACTTGTAATTTTCTTACTAATTCATGAGTTAAAATACTTTTCGTTGTTGGAGAAAGATCAGAAAAAGTATTAAAAAACTCCTTAATAAGTAATTCCTTATCTTTAGATATTTGAATTTTACTATCGGTAATTAAATATTGATGAATAAAAATAGTTGGTAATTTAATTCCATGTTTATTATATGAATTAATTATTTCTCTTTCATTATCATGAAAATCCCAATAACTATTCAATTTAAGATTATTATATAAGAGCATTTTTTCTTCACGATTTAGTTCTTTTAAAAGTTGATCTAAGAGCGTCTCATTTTCAATCGTCGTAAGAAGTGGTCCTAGATGACTATTTAATATAGGCTTAATAATATGATATTTTAAATAAAACTTAATCCAGTTAGGACGATATATCGTTTTTTGATCCATTGCTTTTGTATGTATACCCTTTTCTAATAAGTATTCAATTAAATAACGTCCTTGATATGTATACTCGACTAAATCGTCTAAAATGGAAATATTAGCTAGTTTATCTAATTCATTATTAACAATTAAATTATTATACTCTATCTTCTCCATCATAACCTCTTTTAATACTAAAATAATTATAACTGATAATAATTAATAAAACAATTATTTTTTATTCTTTCGTCATATAATCTCTTACTATGATGAATAAATGCTAATATTTGTAAATTTATGTAAAAGATGATACAATAAAAAAACAAAGGAGGAGAAATTGTGAATCGCGCTGAACTAAAAGAAAAAGCCAAAAAGCTAATATCTGGAAATAAATGGTATTTATGGAAACCACAAGTTTATTTTAGTTTAATAATTCTTGCTATTACACTTATCATTGGTTTAATTTGTGGCGTTATTGGTCTTAAAGCGCAAGCATTGAATACTGTTATATCAATTGTAAGTTTTGTACTAGTGATATTTGAAACAGTTTTCATGATTGCTTATGCCAAATACTGTTTAGAATTTGTTCGTGGAAATAAAATGGATTGGAAAGAAATCATTACATTTGCCAAAGAACATTTTCTATTATTACTTGTTGTTGATTTATTAGTGGCTCTAATTGTTATTGGATGCTCTATTCTCTTTATTATTCCTGGTATAATTGCTGCTATTGGCTTAGTATTCTATCAAGAAGTATGTGTTGATAATACTGATTTATCGGCAACTAACATTATCAAAAAATCTTGGAATATGACTAAAGGTCATAAAATGGATATTTTTATTTTACAACTTTCATTTATTGGTTGGGAACTTCTTGGAAGTTTAACCCTAGGTATTTTATATATCTGGTTAGTACCATATATGATTATAACCATGATACTAGCTTATGAAAAATTAAAATAAGAAAACTATAAAAAACCTTGTTTTGCATCAAGGTTTTTTTTATTCATTATTTTCTTTTTCTTCTAAACTTGTAAAATAAGCAAAGCGTGATTGAGCGTTAGTTTTATTTTCTTCTAGTAACTCATTGTACTTTTCTGGATTAATTTGTTTTAAAGTGCGGTATCTATCTTCGCCACTTATAAACTCATAATATTTTGAGAAATCAGCTTTCGAATCCATCAAAAACTTTTTATTAGTTGGATTATATCGAAAAATTGGAAAATATCCAGATTCAGTTGCTAATTTTTCTTCATCAATTGAATTACTCATTCCCTTTATAATGCCATGAGCTATACATGGAGCATAGGCAATTATAATACTTGGACCATCATAATTTACAGCTTCATTCATGGCTTTAATAGCTTGTTGCATATTAGCACCTATACTAATAGTTGCAACATAAACATTCGGATAAGTAAGGGCTATTTTGGTTAAATCTTTTTTATTTACTTTTTTACCACTGGCAGCGAATTTAGCAATTCCACCAATTTGTGTTGATTTTGATGCTTGACCACCAGTATTACTATATACTTCAGTATCAAGAACTAAAATATTGACATTTGCTCCACTAGCTAGGACATGATCAATTCCTGAAAAGCCAATATCATAGGCCCAACCATCTCCACCAACAATGAAGAAAACTTTCTTTTTAATAAAGTTACGCAATTCGTATAAGTCATCAACGTGATTATCAACAACATATTGATATAAGTTTTCACTATTTTCAATACTCGTATCTGAACAGTATTTCTCATATAAATCAATTTCCTCATCAGTTGCTAGTGACAACTTACTACGTAATATATCTTTAATTCTTCCTTTAATTGTTAAATCAGCTGTATACATTCCAAAACCAAACTCAGCATTATCTTCAAATAAACTATTAGCCCATGGTGCATTATAAGTAGTAGATGGAAAACTAGCAGAATAAATTGATGAACAACCCGTGGCATTAGCTACAACTAAATTATTACCAAATAATTGACTCATTAACTTCAAATATGGAGTTTCTCCACATCCAGCACAAGCACCTGGAAATTTGAACTTAGGTTCAATAAATTGACTTCCTTTAACAGTCGTTGGCATTAAAGGATGTTTTTCTGAGACATTTTTTTCAAGATATTCCAAAGCATCCATCATACCATTTTTCTTAAGAGTTAAAACATCTGTCATGCTAATAGCTTTAATTCCATGCTTACCAGGACATATTTTCTCACATAAGCCACATCCTGTACAATCTGGAAGGCTAGCCGCAATAATAAATTTTAAATCTTCTCCTTTAATATTAGCGTCTTGACAATTTTCTTTGACAATATTTGGAGCTTTCTCATATTCATCCATATTCAATAAATATGGTCTTATAACAGCATGAGGACATACAAAAGAACACATATTACACATAATACAATTTTCTTTATTACAAAATGGGGCAATTGGACTAGAAAAGCGTTTTTCTTCACTAGCTAAAGCTGGTAAAGTTCGTCCATCTGGCATTTTTAAAAAAGCACTGACTGGTAATTCATTTCCTTGACGTCGGTTAATCAATTCATATATTGATAAATCATGTTCATCCTCTTCATCAAACAAAGTATCACCAATGGAAACAGAATAACAACTATCCAAGCATTTACTAATTGCTACTAGGTTTTTCTCTAAGACATTACCACCTTTATTTTGAAATTTCTTTGTAAGACTTTTCTTTATTTCTTCGTAAGCATAATCAAAATCAATAATTTTACATATTTTAAAAATGATAACTTCCATAATAGAACTAATTTTATTATTAAGTCCCACTTCCTTGGCTATGGCATTAGCATCAATTATATAAAATTTTATTTGTCGGTTTTTAATAATATTCTTTTCTTTATTGCTTAAAAGATCTAATACCTCTTTTTTAGACTTAGAAGTATTTAAAATAAAGGTACCATGTTCTCTTATACCACTTAAAATATCATATTTACCAAGATATGTCTCTTTAGTTAAAATGACAGTATTAGGATTCTTTACATAATAACTGGAACGAATTTGATTCTTACCAAATCTTAAGTGACTCTTTGTTACTCCTCCACTCTTTTTAGAATCATATTCAAAATATCCTTGCACATAAGCATCACTGCCATTACCAGTGATTTTCATAATGTCTTTTGAAGCTGATACCATGCCATCTGAACCATATCCCATAATAACCATTTCATAATTTTTACTTGGAATAACAAAATCCGATGTTGGTAATGAAAGATTTGTTACATCATCATTTATTGAAATAGTAAAGCCATTATATTTATCATCACCCATTAAAAAGTCATAAACAGCTTTAATATCTCCAGGCGTGGTATCTTTACTAGATAACCCATATCTTCCACCATAAACATTAATATTTAGTCTTTTTTCTGTAATTACACTTAAAGTATCAAGATAAAGCGGTGCATTGGCTCCAAACTCTTTTGTCCTATCAAGAACAGCAATATCCGTAACAGTCTTTGGTAAAACATTTAATAAGTATTTACTTGCAAATGGTCGATATAAGTGAACTTCTATTAAACCAATTGGCATTTCTTCTTCTTTAATTAAGTAATCGATTGTTTCTTTAATTGTCTCACAAACACTACCCATTGCAACAATAACATACTTAGCATTTTTACTACCATAATAGTTAAATGGCTTATAATCTTTTCCCGTTATTTTATTAATTTTTTGCATATAATCATTAACAATATCTGGTAATTTTTCATAATACGAATTTCTAGCTTCTGTATTTTGAAAATATACATCATCCATTTGACTAGTACCAAAAGTATGAGGGTCATCTAAATTAATCCCGTGATTACGAAACGCATTAAGTGCTTTAAAATCAATCAGTTTTTTGACACTTTCTAAGTCTATAACATCTATTTTATCAAGTTCATGACTTGTACGAAATCCATCAAAACCATTAATAAAGGGAACATGTCCAGATATTGCGGATAAGTGGGCAACACTTGTCAAATCCATAATATCTTGAACACTTGAGTTCATAAGACAAGCGAAACCTGTCATTCTAGTAGCATAAACATCTTGATGATCACCCATAATTGATAGTGCATGCGTTGCAAGACTACGACACGCTACATTAATAACTAATGGAAGTCCCTCACCAGCTATTTTATACATATTAGGTATCATTAACAATAAGCCTTGTGATGCCGTATATGTTGTTGTTAATGCTCCAGAAAGTAAACTTCCGTGAACCATTCCGGCAGCTCCAGCTTCACTCTGCATTTCAACAACGTTTACTTTACTACCAAAAAAATTAAGTCTGCCACTAGCAGCATCTTTATCAACATTTTCTGCCATGGGGCTAGCTGGAGTTATTGGATAAATTCCAGCTACCTCTGTAAAATTATAGGAAACATAACTACATGCCTCATTACCATCCATTATTTTTTTCATACTTTTATTTCTTCCTTTTCACAAACATATTACTATTTTTTTCTATTTCATCAACCGAATAAATATTAAATAATTCTTCATAGTTTTCCATACTAATTAAATCATTAAAGTAAAAATCACTACTGAAACCATTTTTCTTGATTATTGTAGTATCCAAAGGTATTTCTTCATTAATATGAGTAATTGTATTAGATTTTTTTTCTTTAGCACCTTTATTTAAATCAAAAACATGCATTAAGCTACGACAATAATAATAAAAAGTTTCTTCATTACAGTTTTTCATTCTGTTATAAAAATTACCAATAAATGAACGTAAATATTTATCATCAGAACGATTATAATTTTTAAATAGTAAGTCTATCTCATATTGCGATAATAAATACCTTTTTTCCGTAAAAAGACGCTTTATTACTTTTTGATTTTGTAATGCTTCTTTGATTTTTCTTAAACATTCTTCCTTTGATAATAACTTCTGATCATCCTGATATATAATTGGTATTTTATATAATAACTCGGTTTTATCATTATTATCACGTTCATCAGCTATAATAGTAATTGAACCTGTCCAGTTACGTTTATTCTTAGCATTTTCTTTTTGAATACGTTCACGATTATCTAGACAAAACTCACTAATTTCATCTTGATATTTTTTTCGTACATCATGAGTATTTTTAAATCTTGTGATAATAAAATCATCTAATTTGCTAAGTTCATAAAAACTTATTAAATCAATTCGCCTAAAGCCATCTCTATCTAGCAAAAAAGATAGGTGAAATATTTTACTCATTTTAACCTCCAAATAATATTATACAATAAAAAACAGTCTAATTACTAGACTATTTTTATACTTCGTTAATAACCGTTATGATAATTGGTTTACACTCCGTTTCACGATATAAGTACTTACCTAATTTTTCTCTTATTTCTTGTTTAATTAAATTATAGTCTACAATTTTTCCGGATGTTGCAATTGTCTTGATTACTTCAAGTGAAATCGTCTCACTTTCCTTTACAATATCCATATTATCTTTAACATATATAAAACCTCTTGTTAATACTTGAGGACCGGCTATTACCTCTTTTGTCTCTTTATTTAAAGTTGCCGCAATAATAACAATACCGTTTTCTGCAAGCATCTCACGATCTTTTAACACTAATTCACCAATATCATCAGAACTTTTTCCATCAATTAGTATTTCATCAGTCATAACGTGATCATACTCTTCATCAAGTGTGCCATTGGTAAAGCTTATCACATCGCCATTTTGTTTTAAAATAATATGTTCTCGGTTTAAACCACATTTTGTAGCTATTTCAGCATTACGATATTGCTCTTTATACTCACCTTTTACTGGAAAATAATATTTGGGACTCATTAAATTAATCATTAACATCAAATCTTCTCTTGATGGATGTTCAAGCATATGTTTTTTATTAGATAAACTAATAACATTAATATTTAATTTTGCAATCTCATCCATGATGTTAACCATTCTTTTTTCAACCCCTAAATACATAGGTTCAGTAATAAAAATAGTATCAGTAGAATTCAATTTAATATATTTATCATTGCCCTTAATAATTCTCTCAATATTAGCATAAGGCTTTTCTTTTCCATCACTAATTAAAACAACCGTACCTTTATCATTTAAATTACTTAGGTCTCCAATTTTAGTTGGATTAATTTTTAAATATTTATTATGTAAACACATATTAATTAAATCTTGTAATTGTTTTCCCATAATAACAATTTTACGATTAGTTGCTGATACTTCATCGAATATTTCTTGTAATCTAAAGATATGAGCTGGAAGTATACTCATAATAAAACGATTAGGATAAGTATTAAGTTGTTCCCTTATAAAGTGATTAACTCGATGATTAGGACTGGTGTATCCTTTATGTTCAGCATATAAACTTTCATTCATCAAACATAGGACACCTTGTTTTCCAACATATGCTAATTTTCCAATATCCATATGATAATGACCTTGCATTCCAGGATCAAAAATAAAATCACCAGTATAAACAATAGCTCCATCTTGGGTATTTAAAACATAACAAAAACTATCTGGTATTGAATGGCTGACAGCAATAGGAAAAATACTATTTTTACCAAAATTAAGTTTAGTATGAACCTTTAATTCATTCAAATTATATTGGGTAATATTATCCTCATTAAACTGCAATTTAATTACCTCACAAGTAAACTTGGAAGCGTAAATTGGAAGTTCTGGTAATTCAACAACAATATCCGATAAAGCTCCCATATTACTCTCATGACCATGAGTAATAAATATTCCTTTCACATGTCGATAATTCTTTTTTATATAGTCAAAATTAGGAATAATATAATCAATTCCTAACATACGATCCCTTGGATACTTTAAACCGGCATCAAAAATAAAGATGTCTGAATCAACATTAACCACATACATGTTTTTGCCATCTTCATTAAGACCACCTAAAGCAAATATTTTTATTTTACTCAAACAAACTCCTTCTTTCTTAATATTTACAAGATTTAAAACATTAATAATGATACCATGAAACAATTAGTTTAGCAAGATAAAGGTGTTTTATTTACGAGAAATATATTAAATCTTATAACATGTTGTAATTTATTATCAAGCCGTTTTTAATTTTCATATTCACGACAATTATCATAATCCTTACATTTTAAACAAACATTATATGTAATAGATGGTACACTACCTACATAAGTTCTTTTTATGTCTACATAACTATTTAGGCATAAATCACTGCCATCTTTAGGATTATTAATATTATCAACTTGAAGCTCTGATAATGTTAAACGAGCCTTATTATTGACAAAGGAAACTTTACTATAATTGTTGGATAAATAGTATGCTGCTTCAGCGTGCATTGTGTCTTGATATGACTTAAACGAGCGATCTGCAGCTTGATTAATAAACGACGTATAAGCGATTGTTGCAATGCCTCCAATAATAGAAATTATAACAATTGTCGCCAATAATTCAATCAATGTAAATCCTTTTCTATTCATTTTTATCACCTACTCTTTTCTTTATTTCTTCAACTATTTTTTCTTCTGTAAAGCCAAAATAATCTAGTATATCTGTTTTTTTAGCGCTTTTACCAAACTCATCAATACCAATCACATTTCTTGTAAAACGATAAAAATAATCTTTAACTCCAAAAGTTATACCAATGACGTTTTCCTTAGGAATAATTTTAAAATCATTGTTATTAAGAAAATTTTGCATACATGGAATACTTACAATTCTTGTGTCAATACCTTCAGCGTTAAGATGTTCACTAGCTTGTATTACAAGCCCTAATTCTTCTCCATTAGCCAATAATGTAACAAATTTTTTAGTATTTTCATGTTTTAAAATATAAGCTCCATTTTCAATTTTATTATTTCTCGTTAATTCGCTTATTTCTTTATTATCACGTGGTAAAACCAGTACTGATGGATGATTATTTTCTAAAATATCACGATAACTTGCTAATAATTCATTAACATCAAAAGGACGATAAACATAAAGATTAGGAATAAGCTCTAAAGAAGATAATTGCTCAATTGGTTCATGAGTAATACCATCTTCACCAACGGTAATAGAATCATGCGTAAAAATATATATAACAGGCAATTTCATAATTGCACTCATTCTAATAGCTGGACGTAAGTAATCAGAGAAAACCAAGAAGGTACTACCAAACGGACGAAGTCCAGATAAAGCCATTCCGTTAAGAATCGCCCCCATCGCATGCTCCCTTATTCCAAAATTAATATTACGACCGTTATAAGTCCCACTATCAAAGATTTTTTCATCTTTCAAAAGGGTTTTACATGATGATGATAAATCTGCACTACCGCCGATAAGTAAAGAAAAATCCTTGCTAATGGCATTTAAAATATTACCCGATATATCTCTTAGAGATAATCCTTCATAAGGAAAGTCTAAATTACCTAAACTATAAGTACTATCTAAATGAAATAATTTATCTAATTTATTTTTTTCACTCTCTTTTAAATTATTATATTTTCTTTCCCAATCACGAAGAACTAAATACATTCTTTGATCAATTTGCTTTTTAAAATATGAAACAGCGTCATTACTAAGAGTAAAAGGTGCATTCATAAGTCCTATTTTTTCTTTAATTTGCTTTATGTCATCTTGAGTCAATGGTTTACCATGAACAGCATTCGTCCCTGCCATTTTTGAATATTTTCCAATTATAGTTTTGCAGATAATAATACTAGGCATTAAGCTTTCTTTTGCCCTAGTAATTGCATTATCAATTTCTTTAACACTATCCCCATCAACTACTAAAATATTAAAGTTCAATGCTTTAAATCTTGTGATAACATCTTCACTTGTTGACAATGATAATTTACCATCTAAGGTAATATTATTACTATCATATAAAATAATTAATTTATTAAGTTTTAATTTACTAGCTAAGGCCATAGCCTCATAACTAATACCTTCCATTAAATCGCCATCACCACATAGAACATACGTATAATGATTAACCAAATCTTTACTATATGTACTATTTAAATAACGTTCAGCAATAGCCATACCAACACTTGAAGCAATGCCTTGACCAAGAGGTCCAGTTGACATATCAACTAATGGTGTTGTAATTTCAGGATGACCTGGAGTAATACTATTCATTTGCCTTAACGATTTAATATCTTCCAGTGTCAATAAACCTAACATATATAGCATACTATAAAAAAGTGGCACCCCATGCCCTGCTGACAAGATAAAACGATCTCGATTATACCATGATGGATTTTCTCGATCAAACATTAAATGCTTACTATATAAAGTATAAAGAATGGTAGCAGCTCCAAGACATATTCCAGGATGACCTGATTTAGCATTATCAATCATATCAATTGATAAACCACGTAACAGATTAATTACTCTATAGTCATCCTTATAATCAACTATATTATTATTTCTAAACAACATAATTTTCACCTATCCTATGTAAATAGTGTATCAAAAATAACACTAAATTACAATAAAAAAGCCATAAATATCGTAGTTATGACCTTTTTATTTAATGTTTCTAAAAATAATAATAGAAGGATGGACAGCAGTTGAAATATATTTACTAGCAGGATAAAGTGAACATACCTCGCCACCACTACCATAAATAGTACATGTCATGGACGAATATATCGGACTTATTAACCACGTATCGCGAAATACTTGATATCTTTAACTTAATTATAAAACAAAAGGAAGAACTAGTCTTCCTATTTCATATTTTCTAAATCTTTTCCCATGTCCTTTGATATTTTCTTAATTGAATGGCACATTTCTTCTTCCGCTTCAGGGAACATAAACTTAAAGACAACACATCCCATTAAAGAAACAAAAGAACCTAATAGGAAACCTTCAGCAAATTTCATTTTTTCACCTCATCTAAAAAATATGTTTGGTTCAAGAACCATTTATATTATTGCCAATAGTAAATCAATCTATACCCTTTTTTTCATACATTTTTTGAATCATTTCACAAAGAGAAGTTTTACGATTATCTAAAACATTATTTTTTATAGCTTTAGTAATTGCCTGTTCTTCACCAATTAAATATAGATATTTTTTAGCTCTGGTTACACCAGTATATAAGAGTTTTCGATAAAGCATTCGATTATATTCATTTAACATAATCATAATAACCACTTTAAACTCACTACCCTGACTTTTATGAACACTGATAACATAACCTAATTTAAAATTTAAAAAATTACTTTTTGTAAACTTAACAATGTTTGAATCAAAATCAATATATACTTCATTTTTTTCTTGATTTATTTCACAAATAATACCAATGTCACCATTATAAACACCATCATCAGGCATATTGACAAGCAATATTACTTTGTCAAACTCACGGTATTTCACATCACCAATTGTAATTTCTTCTTTAGAATTATCCATGGGATTAAAAATTTCTCTCGCAATTCTATTTAAATTATCAATACCGTTAACTGTTTTATACATAGGTGCTAAAATAATTAAATCATTAGTATTATAGTCTTTATAATTATTACATAGTTCACTAAATTTTTCAATTAAATTATAACTATCACAGTTAAGAAAAACCAAATCATCACTTTGATTATAAATACTATTATCTATAATATTATTATTAATATTATAGGCAAACGTAATAATATTACTATTTTCTTTTTGTCGATATAGTTCATTTAATTCTGTAACAATAAACATCTTACTTTCAATTAAATCTTTAAGAATTTGACCTGAACCAACACTTGGTAATTGATTATAATCACCAACTAAGATAATTTTAGTATCATAGTATAATCCTTTTAACAAACTATCTAGAAGATATGTATCAATCATACTAGCCTCATCTATAATCACTAATTTAACATCAATTTTATTATACTCATTAACTTTAAACTTATTACTTTCTTTATTCCATTTGAGAAAGCGATGAATGGTACTAGCCGGATGATGTACAGTTTCCATTATTCTTTTAGCAGCTCTTCCCGTAGGTGCTAAAAGTGCCACTTCATTTAACATAGCATTATAATCTTTTTTATAAAGCGCTTGATAAATTGCAACTATTGACTTTATAATTGTTGTTTTACCTGTTCCTGGTCCACCAGTAATAATTTCAAAATGATGTTTAAAGGCATTTAATATAGCTTCTTGTTGCTTTTCATTATAAATAATGGCATTATTATCCTGAATACTATTAAAAACTGTTAATAATTTTTTAATTTTTTCTTCTTTTCGATTATTTAAATATACAAAACGTTTGGCAATATTTTGTTCAGCATAATACATCTTTGATAGGTAATACTTATCACTATCTAAAACAATCTTTTCTTCCTCTAATAATTCATTAATACACTCCTCAAATAAATCAAAAGTTATATTCGTTAATAAAGCTCTATTTAAATAACTATAGATTTCATTATAGAGAATATATGTATCACCTAAAACACGAATTACTTCATCAAAAACATAAAGAATACTAGCCTTAATTCTTCGTTTATCAAGTCTATCATAGTGATGCTTTAAAGCTAAAACATCTATTTTTTTATAATTAAATTCCTCATCAACTAAATCATAAATATTATTATTAAGTATTTCGATTACTTTCACTTTGTACTTATTATATAAGCTCGTGCTATCACGGTTTGAAAAACCATAATCATTAAGTTTAATAATTGTATCTAAACTATCTTCGTACTCCATGAGTTTTTCATGTAATACTTCAATATTCTTTTTAGTAATTCCTTTAATTTCTTTTAATCGTTCTGGCTCATGAATTATTATTTGAATTGTTTCATCACCTAATGTTTCATAGATTTTTTTAGCTTTATTTTCACCTATGCCTTTAAAAATATCACTAGATAAAAAAGTAACTATACCATCTTTTTCTTCAGGTAACATGACTTCATAACTACTAGTTAAAAACTGTTCTCCATATTTATTATGCGTTGTAAAACTACCATTTAGTAGTAAATAATCATCAATATTTATTTCACTAAAATAACCAGTAAAAGTAATGGTTTTTTCGTTAAGTGATGAATCTATATCATTTTCTTTTACCTTAATTAAACCAACTGTATAGTTATCACGATTATAAATTGTTCTGCGATATATTCCTTTTAAATACATTCTTCTCCTTTCTGACATGTTGGACAGTAATATGTTCCACGCCCATTAACTTTTATTTTTAAAATATTACTGCCACATTTTATACATTTTTTTTTGGTATGAACTAATAATTGATTTTGATAATTACCAGTAACACCTAAAGATGATGTATAACTACGAATAGTTGTTCCACCATGTTTTATAGCCTCACTAAGAATTTCTTTGGTATACATAATAATATTCAGATAATCTTTTTCAGTTAAATCACACCCTAATCGCTGAGGATTAATTTTCGATTTAAATAATATCTCATCAGCATAAATATTTCCAATACCAGCAATAATACTTTGATTTAATAACAGTGTCTTAATATGATTATGACAATTCATTTTTTCTTTTAAATAGTTAACAGTTAAGTTTTCGTCCCATGGTTCTAATCCTAAATTTACTAAAGGTGGACTACAATATAATTTATCAATTGCAATTAGATACATTTTACCAAACTTTCTAGTATCATGATAACGTAAAGAAACATCACCTAAATCAAAAATTACATGTTCATGTTTAATAATATTGTCACTGCTCTTTTTAAGAAAATATTTTCCTTCCATACGAAGATGGCTTACTAAATAATAATTTGTAAGATGAAAAATCAAGAATTTACCACGCCTTGATATATCAATAATTTCTTGATTTATTATATTTTTTTTAAACTCATTAATGTCTGTTGCAATAATCCCATCATAAAGTATCTGAACACTTCTAATTCTCTTTCTTAAAATTTGTTTTTTTAATGTTTCTTTAACCGTTTCTACTTCTGGTAATTCTGGCATAATAACTCCTTCAAACTTTGTCAAAAAAAGAAGCCGAAGCTTCTATTTCTTTTCTTTCTTTATTTCTTTTTTAGTATCTATTTTTTCAACAGCTTCTAATACTTTTTGAGTATTTTTATTAGATACTACAATAATAGCTACAGTAGCTGCTACTAGGAAAAAAGCATTCCAAAAAACAACAGCAAATGATGATGTACTATTATTATCATTTCCATTTAGCCTATCTTCTAGTTTTTCAAAAACATCATAACTAGAATCATTATATTGAGCCATAATGGCCTTCTTTATATCTTCATTATAAGACTCAGCGTATCCTGGGAAAACCTTTTCACCAATGATAATATAAGGAACTCCTCCTGCAACTTCATTGGTTACAAGTGGTACTTTTTTAAATAATTCTGCATTTTTAGCATCATTCCATACTTCAAATGATACTACACGGAAATATTTACCATACTCTTTAGAAATAGAGTTCAAGTAAGTTAGAAAAGCACGACAAAATCCACAGCCTTTTCCCCTAAATAAATAGATAATAGCTTGTTTATCATCTTCCTTATAATCTTTGTTTTCTAGTTCAATTTCCTCATCTTTTAAAGCTTCAGTAAAATTTAATGTATGATAATCATCATAATATGTCTTAGCAGAAGCCTTAAATGGTAACGCCATTGTAACTACTAACAATAATAAAAATATTTTCTTTCTCATATATCTTCCTTTCATACACTTAATTGTATATTTTTTCAGAAAAAAAAGCAAGATATTTTGACACTAATTGCCAACATTTTATCATCTTGTAATTTAAAATATGAAGTGCACAAATATAGTGCACTAAAATTTATAATCAATTATAATATCTTCTAAGCAATTTATTTGTCATTAAAA
>OCVV011320325.1_pt1 | contig 19459 bp, 16 predicted proteins | sample 1539721 | NCBI WGS metagenome assembly OCVV01 (sample SAMN02144230, study PRJEB22623) | gut metagenome | biome: sheep rumen | host: Ovis aries | place: New Zealand
TATAAAGGTGCTAATAAAAGCTTGCTTTTAAATTAGCATCTTAAGAGCACAACCATTTCGAAGAAATGATAACCTTTGAAGATGTGTTTTTTCGGTTTTTCTTCATAATTATTCATGCAAGGAACGCAAGCAGTTGGTACTCCCCCAAGAAAGATTGAAATATTGAAAGAATGAAAAGTTGAGATATTAGAAAGCGCTTTGCGCTTCTTTATCATTTATCATTTCTCATTTATCCTTTAGCGAAGCGCTAGCTTCGCGCCTGTGGAAGGGGAGAGGCTTTCTTATGCAAAAACTTGCCCAAATCATTAAGTTTTTTGTTTTTAAATTATTATTCGTTTTCGATTTTCTTGATTCTTTTGTTTATTATTGTTTTCGATTATATTTACTTTTTTGTTTTTGTCAATCTGATAATCTTTTTGGGCAATGTAATAAAAATTGGATAGTATAATATAATGTTGAAAAATCAATTTGTATTTATATTTGCAACAGAAATACTTCGCAAAACGTATTTACTTCCGAGCATTAAGCAGATTTCACACCATGAACTGCATATATATAAATAATGTAAAGGAAACAGTAGAGTTGACAGTTTTATTATTAATATTATAGTTAAATTATTCGATGAAAAAATTAAAGTTTTTAACGCTTGCAGCAATTGCTGCAGCAACGGCAATGGTTAGTAGCTGTTCCGACAATGATGTCTTGGAAGGAGTGAAAGACACGGGAATACCTTTTTCCGTTACGGCCTCTACCAATTCTGGTGGTAGTCGTGGTAGTGACATTACCACTTTAAGCAATTTCCAGCTTTGGGGCTTTGGTACAGATCAAACAAGTCATTTTGATGGAAATAACTTCGTCCCTAAATCAGGAAGTCCTACAGTTTTCGTATCAAGTGATAATACACCTAATTGGCCTAATACTGATAATTGCTTGTTCTATGGAATAAGCGATAACACTTCAACTATGGCTTATGGTGTACCAGCAGGTCCAGGTGTTAATAGCACAAAGACAGAAATTCGTAACGGCTCATTCACTTATACAATTCCAACAAATGTCGCTGATCAGAAAGATTTGCTAGTTGCTGCCGCTAAAGGAAATGCCACACAAGGTGTCACCATGCATTTTGATCATGCTTTAACTGCAGCAAAATTGCATCTGGTACTTGATCCAAGTACTACAAATTATGCAGATGATCCTGCACCTTATTATTTTTATGCAAAAATTAGAAAGATTACAATTCATAACATTAAAATATCTGGTACATATATATTTGGAGAAGGTACAGCTGTTAATGCAGCTGCATCTACTCCTACAGAAAATGGTTCATGGGATAAAAATGGAGGAACATCTGGTGATTATGTAATAACTCTTCCTTCTCCTATTTTAATTCAGCAGTTGAGAGGTGGGGTTACAGATATAACTGTTAATGTAGATGGTAGTAATAGTAATGTATATTTTATACCTCAAACTGTTACAAAATGGGATATAGTTCCAAACAAAGTTGGTCAGGATATGACAGTACCAACAGATAAATCGTATGTAGAATTAGAGGCTATGGCTGGAGTATATGAGCCCGGTAAGGTTGCACAATATCTTCGAGTGCTATGCGGTTGGACAAAAATAGAAGAAACCGATCCAGGAGCTGCAGCTGCAAATGGTTACTATCATAATAACGTAAAGGTTGCAGATCTAGAGGGAAATATAGTAGATAATACAGACGAGACTATTGAATTTTATCAAAATTCATTTGGTTATGAACCTAATCAAAGTGATTTTGAATCTTTAGTTTCTACAACAGTAGGCTGGTCTAAAACAGCAGATGGTTTTAAATATAATAATGTTCTAGTTGCTGAAACAGATGGAAAAGTTATTGATTTTAGCAATGAAGCTATAAATGATAATGTGCAATTTGGTGCCCAGCCTACAATGGAAACGTATGATTATGTTGGTCATCCGCTTGATTTGTTAGGTACGTATTCTGACCTAGATAATGATGTTTTATATGGTATACTTTATAAGCCATTTGATGCTATTTTGAACGTAAACGGTATTAGAAATATTAAATTACGTTTAGATACAGCTATAAAAAAGGACGGATCTGGTGCATTTGGTGATGGCTCAACGACAGAAGGATAATATAAAATAAAATATGAGCAAGAAATTCTTATACATATTAAGTATTCTATTATTATTGAATGGTATTATTTCTGGGTGTAATAATATAATTGATGATGACTCAGAAGGATATTATCCAATAGAAGTGGAAGCTGTTATTGATCCACAGTTTACATCAAGTTCTAGAGGAGTAAAACTTAGCGCTACAAATCTTTCTAGTTTTGGTGTTTGGGGATTTTTTAACAATGTTGCTCGTGTACGTGATGTGTCGTTTACAAAGACCGGTAGTACATGGCGTGGTAGTCGAACTATCACATGGGCAACTGGTGCAATGAATTTCTATGCTTTTAGTCCTTCATTCTCAATATGTTTGAATACCAATTCTACAATGTTGCAAAATCCTAAATATGTAGTATATGAATCTCCTGTAGATGTTGATTCGCAGGTTGACCTTATGTATTCAAGTATATATGGTATTAAGAAGACAGATAATAATGGTAAAATTAAATATTCTTTTAGACCTGCAATGCATTATATAGGTTACACTGGTAAAAATGCTATTGGTACAGAATATAAAGTATTCATAAAAGAAATAATTTTGCACAATATTGTAAGTAATGGAAATTTTGTTTATAATGCAACAACTGCCAATCTAGGTAGTTGGACTATTGCTTCAGGTACTAATGCAAAATATATTAATATGAGAAAGGTATTAACAACACCTATAGAATTAACTGCTACTAATAAGCAGTTAATCTCTCCAGAATACTTTATTATTATCCCACAGTCTTGTACAATGTGGAGAACGTCAAAAACAAATCCAATACCAATTACAACAGCTGATGCAAATCATAACTACTATATTGAAACTGTAGCACAGATTATTAAGGTAGAAAATGGTGTTGATACTTATTTGTTGGGTAATCCTGATAATTCAGATCCGGAGCATCCTCAATACGAATCTGTTTATTTTCCTGCTGCGGCAAAAACATTCCGTATAAATGCGGGCTCAACTCTTCCAATAAATTTCAATGGTGGATATAATGAAGAAGGCTTACCATATTTGGAAAATAATGATCGTGGTGATGGTGTTGATATTGAAGTTTCTGAATGGATGGATTTTGATTTCGAAATTGAAGAATGGACTCCTATCTACGAAGACTTGATATTCTAATAATAAAAACAATTTTAATAGACAAATTAATATGAAAAAGAAAATATATGTTTCACCATTGGTGAAGGTTCTTAAACTCTCTACAGAAGTTGGTTTCTTAGCAGGCTCAGGAACAGAGCCTGGAGCTGATATAAATGATCGTGATCCTGGTGAAAATGGTGGTATTGATGAAATGGCTAAGCCTGGAGGTCTTTTAGATGATTTCGACTTTTTTGAAGGTGCTGATTTTACTGGTTTTTAAAATATAAAATGAATGTTGAAGCATAAAAATAAATATTACCAATATTTCCTGCTAACTTTAGCGTTAGCAGGAGGTATTCTCACTCTCTCGTCTTGCTCAAACGAGGAGAAGGAAGATAATATTCTTAGTGCTCAACCTTTGGGCTTTGAATTCTCAACGCAAGACGAAAGTGGTGTGACTGCAAAAAAGTCACGTGCTACAGCCGAAAGTGGAGAATTGATTTCTTCTATTGGAATGTCTTGCTATACAGGCTTTTGGGACAACAACACATCGCTGCCCGATTTCTTCTATAATGAAGAGATTGTTTACCAAGGTAGCAACAAATGGCAGACAACAAGTAGTTATCTGAAGCCTGCAACTGGCACAAAAAGAAGATTCTTTGCATATTATCCTTATGTTTCGCCAACAGAGGATGTGTTGCATAATCTAACAATCTCGGCTGCTGATGCAGCAGGCTCACCAACTATTGATTATACAATTCCTGCCAATGTGGCTGATCAGCAGGATTTGATGGTGGGTTGGACTGATGAAGATGCCTTCGGAGCAGCTTTCGATGTTGTTCACATGAAGATGTATCACATGATGACAGCCGTTAGGTTCACCATCGACGAGTCGGTTCCAGCAGGATATATCCGCAAAATATCTATAGACAATGTTGCAGATGGAGGGCATTTTGTTTATGACGATGAACTGAAATGGAATAGCGTTAATAGCACTTTGGCATCTTATTCACTTGAAAGAGATATCAGAACGGGTGTAGGAAGCAAGGTTGAACTGAATGCAGATGAAGTGTTTATGATGATGCCTCAGTATCTAAACGATAAATCGGTTGTAACAATTACCTACGATAATGGACAGGTGTTCACCCTTTCATCATCACTTGATGGAAAAGAGTGGGAAAGAGGAAAGTTAGTAACGTATAATATAAAAATTAGTTCATTATTCAAATTATCGCTTGAAACAACAATAGAACCATGGGTTGATGGCGATACATTCAACTGGACATCAGGTTATTAAGCATTAAACATTGATCATGACATTGAGTACGTGAGGAAAAAGAAATTAAGATGAAGATTAAAGCATACATATTGACTTGGGTAATGATCGTTGGTTTGACATCATGTTCAAATAGCGACGTAGAATCTGTTACCAATACAGCAGCAGGAAGAATAAGCCTGTCGGCTGGTATTGAGTTGGAGAGTCGCGCTGCATCTAATGTGCTGCAAACCAATTTCTCTCCAAACAACCGTATTGGTGTGTTTATTAATGAGGTTACAACAGAAACTCCTACGGTGTCTTATCCACAGCCGATAGAATATCGCATCACAAACACAAGTGGCGAGATGAGCCGCATCACCGGTGGTGATCCTTATTATCCTGTAAATGGGAATACTGTTGAGATATATGCTTTCTTCCCATACGCAGCGATAACTACCTCTGGAACATACTCTTTGAAAACTACACAGATTTCAAGAGCAGAATATGAGGCTTGCGACTTGATGTCGGCACATATAATAGGTAGAAATGAAACTTCTCCTCTTACGTTGACATTCCAACATTTAGCAAGTAAGGTAACAGTTAATCTTACAACAAGTCAAGAAGGTGTAAACCTTAGTTCAAGCAAGATAAGACTGATAAATGTTGTTCGTGAAGCTAATATTAATGCTGCAGAAGGAAAAATTATCTCGGTATCAGGATCTGCAACGGATCCCGTACTCATCTCGAACGATGGTCGAACAGCAAGTAGTGGAATTATTCTTCCTCAGAAGATAAATGCTAACACTCGTTTCATAGAGATAGAGCTACTAACCAAAGAAAAAGTTTATGGCATTATGCCAACAACATATACGTTTGAACCTGGAAAATCATACGTCTTTAACATAGATGTAGTGGTGGATAGAGATGCAAGTGAGTTTACACTCAACGATATTCAGATTGTTGACTGGGTGAACGAAACTCCACAGGAGATTGAAGGTGAACGAACAAATTAAGTATTTTGAGTTAAACGCATTAGCATGAAGAAATTTATAACATATAGTTTTCTGACTCTAATATTATTCGCAACTTCTGCATGTAATAATAGTGACGAGAATCAGGCTACAGAAAGTAAGCTTGGTGATGTCAGCATGGAGTTGACTTATGATATGGGAGGTAGCCGTGCAGCTTCAAATCTTCAGGGCACTGTGTTTGATGCTTCTACATATGTTGGCGTATTCGTTTTCAGAAATGATGGTAAGGCTGGTTATGGTGAGTACAACAAGTCTTGTATCAATACAGTTGAAGACAATGTAGCAAAACTTATCCCTGAGAATCCTATCTATTTTCCATTGACAGATGAACCTATTGATGTTGTGGTAAGAGCATACGCTCCATTTACTTCAAGTTATGGCCGATTGATTACATACGATTTCGACGTGCAAGCAAACCAGAGCACAACAACTGGTTATCTTAGAAGCGACTTGATGTATGGCCTTCCAACTACGGGCAACCCTGTTCACCATGTTCCAACTCACGACCCTGCACAGAAGAAGCAGAATGTGAAGCTCACCTTCCACCATCTACTTAGCAAGGTAACTGTAACCCTGCAGCCTGTGGCTCCTCTTAAAGCCGATGCTCTCGTGGGTGCTCAGGTAACATTGAAACAGGTGGGCACTCGTGTGCCATTCAACTTGGTTGACGGCACTCTTGGCACCGCAAGCACTCCAGGTGATGTGCTTATAGGTAATGTGGCTGCAGCCACCGACAACACCGTGAGTGGATTGATTCCTCCACAGACAATAGCTGGAGGCACCGATTTCCTCGAGGTTACTCTCGCTGACGGGCAGGTATATAAATATGCCATCCCAGAGGCGTCCTCTCTAACGCTTAATGGCGGTCGCAACTATCAGTTCAACATGAAATTCGGTGCAAATGGGGTAGAGGTTACCATCTCCGTTGCCGATTGGGTAGATATTACAGGACAGTACACGCTTTAGAATGTGGAGTTTGGAATTACGAATTAGTCGGCTTCGCCGATTATGAATTATTCAATGAAGAGTTAAATCCGTTTGATCCGTATTATCCGGGCGTTCCATGTTCGATAAACCTCAAGGACGCAAGCCAAAACGTTCAACGTAAACGGAGTTAAAGTCAAGGTTAATGTTAAAAGTTAAACCCTTAAACTCTTAAACAAGATATAAATAAACAACAATTTTATAAATTTAAACACGCAGATTATGAAGAAATTAAGTTTAATCTTAATGAGCATATTCGCTCTTGGTCTGATAACATCTTGCAGCAGTAGCAATGATGAGAATGTGACTACAGGTCCTGATCTGGTTACAGGTACTAAGACCTTGACCATTAACATCACTGGTGCTAATCCAATGGCAGGACGCTCAACTGGTACTCTAAATAGCGGTCAGTTGCAGGTTCCTGGAGACGAGGCAACTATTAATAACTTAATAGTTATTGTGTATGACAATGACTTAGGTAAGTTTGAAACAGCTAATAAGTTTGTCAATCCTGCAGCACCAGGTGGTACAATAACAGAAAAGGTTTATTTTAAAACAACTAATCCTTCTGTATTTGTATTGGCAAATGTTCCTTTGAATGCTGTGGATGCTGTAGTTGGTCAGAATATGGCTGCTTTCAAGGAGGATCTTTCTGCTTCTCTGAACCTTACATCAATTGATGGTACAACGGCTGGTACTTCGCAGCTTCCTACTGCTTTGCCAATGATTGGTTCTTCTACAGATCTTACTGCAAATGGAACAGAAACTGTTGGTGGTAAAACCATTTATAAGTATGCTTCTAATGTTACTCTCCATCGTATGGTATCTCGTGTGGCACTTACAAGTTTCTCAACTAATTTCTCTGGAGCAGGTGAGAGTTTCACAGTTACTGATGTTTTCTTGAAGCATGTTAACACTACTTCTGGTTTCCTACATGCTGATATTGCTACACATACATCAAAGGCGACCATGAATGGTACTCCTAAATTAGGTTCTCTATATGATGGAATGACAGTTGCTACTTCTTCTGCACCTACTGCATCTTATCTTAGAGAATCGTATGAATCTGCTCCTTGGGATGGAAATAAGCCTGCTTTCTTCTATGTATTCCCAAATAATGCAAGTTCTTTCGATGCTAAGACACAGCTTGTAATTAAAGGTAATTATGTTTCTGGAACAGGAGCAACACCAGTAGAGCGTTACTACGTTTGCGTTGTAAATGCTGCTCCCGATGGTTCTAAGGTCACTTATGAAGCTCCTGTAGGTGGATCAATCCCAACAGATGCTGGTTCTGGTACTATATCAGCCAACCGCACATATTCACTTAAGGTTACTGTTACAGGTGCTCCTCAAGAACCAAATGATGTAGCACAGGATGTTGACCCAACGCCTCAAGGTTCAAATAATGTAGAGCTCACAATTACAGTGGCTAACTGGGCTGCCGACATTATCCAGAACGTTAGTTTCTAAGATAGTACTTTTTTATCGGATATAACTATAGAAAGTAGGTGCTTGCGGAGGCACCGTTCCTCCGCAGCATCTTTAAAAACTTTCGATAAGAAAAGTTAGTAATAAATTCAAAGACAACGAAATGAAAAGATTGTTTTTCTACATACTCAGCCTCGTAGCAATGGTTGCTATCTTTGCTTCTTGTTCTAAAGATGCTAATATCGCATCTGACGAAAACAAGGACAAGGGAGTAATTGTGACTATCCGTTTGGATAGGGCTACTATGACACGTGTGCTGGGCGATCCTAACGCAACTGATGAGACAACAAGTTTACGCTATGACACAAAGATAGAAAAGGTAGGCTTCCTTATCTTTAATGCAGCTGGCGAACTTGTTACACGTCATTCTGAAGCTTATGTAGAAGGCAAAGAGTATCGTTTCTCAACTACCGATGATGCTTACGAAATGCTCATCGTTGCTAATGTTGATGCTGATCTCCTTCGTGAGATTAATTCTAAAGACGAATTAACAAACAAGTCTATTCTAAGCCTTAAGGCTAATGATTATTCCGCAATACCAATGATAGGACGAGTTATCATTAGTATCACGGGAAACGAATTCTCGACAACTGTATCGCTGAAGCGTTTGCTTGCACGTGTAGGTGTGAAAAACATCTCTGTGAACATTCCTTCAAGCGAATCGTTTGTTCCAAAGGAGATATTTGTATGCAGAGCAAATGATAAGCATGCACTTTATGACAGCTCGATAGCTAACCCATGGGATGGTTATTCTTATTCTGATTTCATTGATCTTCAGGATGGTTCCATCATCATCAAGGGCGCTACAGGCGAGACAAGCATTACAGGCAGTCTTCCTGGTTTGACCAGTGGATATAGAGATATGACATTACCTGTAAGTAACGATAGAAGCACATGGCAGTATTTCTATGTATTCCCACATGATGCAACCAATCCAACAAGAATGGTGCTCAAGGGTATATATACTGATAGTTATGGTGAAGAATCAGTGACTTACTATCCGGTGATTTTGAACCATGTATATAATACGGTAGAAGTAGGCAACACAACATATACTGAAGCTTCAGAATATGCTAACGATTCAAAACTTGAAGCAAACAAGAGTTATCTGCTCGACCTGTCGATATCAGGTGAGGGAGCCAAGACAACAAATGGTGAAGTGCCACACGGTTCTCATGCACAGATTAATTTCACAGTAGGTGGATATACTATTGCTAACCAGGTTTCAGAAATTCAACTTGAAGAAGAAGATAAGGAGCTAACTTTCAACGTTACAATTACTATTGTTAGCTATAAGGATGCTCCTCAGAAAACAACGCTATAAAGCCGCGCGAAGCGCTTTAAATATTTCAATATTTCATTCTTTCCATCTTTCAATTATATTGGGGTGGGAGAGGTTTAAATACAAAGATATGAACAGAAAAAATTATATGAAGCAATCAACTTTGATGACATTGATTCTTGCAGGGCTTATGGCTATGTTCACAGTATCATGTTCTTCATCGGATGCTACAATCACCGATGACGGTGGATTGAGGCCAACTGATGGTAATAACTTGGTTGTGTACATAGGTACGACCTCAAGTACTTATAATGGTCGTGCAGTTGCTCTAACTGACCCAGGTACTGCTGTGGAAAACAAGATTAACACAACAACATTGCTTGTCTTTGGTTCAAATGGCGTAGCCAAAAGTATTCAGGAGGTAGAACCAAAAGATCAGCTCATTAATACTCGTGTGCCTAACCTCGCTGCAGGTGATAAGGTGTATCTTGCTATTAATGTGCCAGCAAGTGTATTCTCTACTGTAGCTCGTCTGGCTGATTTCGAGGAGACAAAGATTGATATTGATCGTGCAATCCTTGGTGATGCCACCGACAAGACTATAGCTAATCCAGGTGATGCTCCTATGTTTGGTAAGGGCAATCTCGAGGCTGTGCCTAACGAGACTGATGTGTATAGAGCTACAGTTCCTGTTAACCACATGTTGGCTAAGGTTACTCTGAACACTATCACCGCTTCTTTGGAAGGCGATGCTGAGTTTACTCCTACTGAGGTGTATTTGAAGAATGTGCCTCCTTATTTATATCTCGAAACAGCTGAATCGGCAGCTAAGCAGGATTATCGCTTCTTTAACAACGAGGGTGGTACTTTCTATCAGGGAGAGCGAGCTAATACAGAGTTCTTCAAGCCTTATTTGGGTAGTGGTGTTAACCTTGGTGGTTTCCAGCCAACTAATCATACATTGACTCGTACCGTTTCTTCATGGCACGATAATGCTCCGGCAATGGTTTTCTACACAATGCCTAACAACCCTGCTACTCCAACAATGTTGGTTATCAAGGGTACTTATAAACCAGCAAATACTACAGAATCGAAGACTGTTAAGTATTCAATCTATTTGAATCATAATACAAATAGTAATACTGTTCCTAATGGTGGTCCTTACATCAAGCAGCTCTATCCTAACTATAACTATAGTGTGGACTTGTTTATCAAGAATGCTTCTATTAGTGATGTAGAACCAACACCAGGTGTTGACTATCAGTACTACATCAAGGTTACAGAGGATTACACCTTTGGTGTGCTGCAGTCTATTAATGCTCAGTTCCAGCAGAACGACCGTTTGAATCAGGAAGAAGAATCTGGTACTCGTCAGGTAGCAGGTAACACTATAATCAATGGGCCTCAGATTGCTGATTCTCATGAGACCTACGACTTCCTCGACGATTTGTCTATAGGAAACTTCTTGTTCAGCGATGGTACTTATGGTAGTATTCCTAATAATCCAGGTAAGACTCCTATTGCTATCATATTCAGTACAAACACAACATCTTATGATAAGTCACAGTCATACCAACATGGATATGCTATGGCTTTGAAGAATGTTTCTTCAACATATAATTGGGAAAATGATGGAATGGATAATACTAAGTTGACAAACTATAATGGTACTGACTATACTTCAAGAATGGATAGGGATGGTTACAAGAATAGTGTAAATGAGCCATCAGGATATAATGCAGCAATGGCAGCGAAAGGGTATTCTGTTGTAGCTCCAGCTGGTACAAGTGGTTGGTTCTTGCCTGGTGCTGGCCAGTGGTTCGATATCTTTACTAGTCTTGGTAGTCTCACATCAGCTGGTGCCATCTATGATGGTTGGCATGGAACAACAGAAAATATGATTTCTGCTCGTGTAGCTCACTCTATAAACAATCGTTTAAGTGTACTCCCCGCAGGCAGTTATGATGCTTTTGAAGTTGTTGAATCTACTGGCTCAAGCATCTTCTACTGGTCATCTTCAGAATGTAATACTACAGATGCTCTTGCAGCATGCTTCGCTAATGATGGTTCTATGCTCTTTGCAACGAATATAGATAAGACTACTGTTTGTAGAGTTCGTCCAATCATAGCTTTCTAACAATTAAAATTCGGAACGATGAAGAAATATTTGATACTATTTATCAGCGCATTGGTGTTGGCAGCTTGCTCTAATGAAGAGGTTGTCACTACACAAGAGAATTCAGAAAAAGCTGTTCTGAAACTTAGTCTTACGGCTGAACCAAACCAGAATTCTCGTAGTATAGATCTGGCTGCCGACAGCACCATATACGACTGTACCATTCTTACTTTTGATAAGGATAAGAATATTTCAGGTAAAGGTTATGCTGCTATTGAAGGTGGTGTGGCAAGATTTGATATGCAAGTGGGACTTTCTACCAATAGAGGTGATAGTTGTACAGTATATGCTATTGCTAATACAAATAACCCTAACCTTTTCGATAACATTCAAACCTATACACAGTTCCGTAATATGTTCCTTTCTTATGAAACCCCTCAGGATCTTGTAGATGGTAATATTAGAATTGGTGGTAATAGTCTTCACACTAACGGTCAGGTGATGACAAGTGATGGAGTGAAAGTGAAGGTTACTGATGGTATTGTGCCTTTTAGAATAAAACTATATAGTCAGTGTGCAAAAATTAAGTTTACCATCAATGCTCCTACTGGTGATGCTATTAATGGCTTCCGTTTAAAAGGCTACCAGATGTTCTGTGTACCATTGTCAGGATATCTTGACAATAGATATAAAAATGTTAATCCGGAAACGCCTTATGAGGCTCCTGAAGGTAATTATGGAAACTATCAAAGAGTGAACTTAACAGGCGATTCAACAGTGGTTCATTTTACATATTATATGGCAGAGAGTCATCAGGGTGAGGTTCTTGACAACCCTGCTAAAAGTGTAAAAGATCGTACTGCAGCTCATGCACCTGAACATGCAACATATATTGAGGTGTATGTGGCTGATATGGAAGGAAAAACAGGTACATATAGATATTACTTAGGTAATTTAACAACAGATATTAATAATTCAAAGTTTAACTATTACAACATTTTGAGAGGCTATGACTATTATGTCACAATCAATCTTAATGATATTGATAAAAATGACCCTCGATTCAAGTGGGACTAATAGGTACGAAGCAAGCTTCGTGAGTTAGAAGTTAGGAGATAGGAGTTAGGAGTTGAATGCCAACGGCATAAAATTCTCAAATTACTCAAACTTCGTTTTCGTCAACTCGTCTCTAATTCTTGATAAAAAAGAATAATTGATGATAATTTGCGGTAATTCGCGGTAATTACACGTTAAGCGAAGCGCAAAAGAGTTAGGAGTAAAAAATTCTCTAATTCTCTAATTCTTGATAAAAAGAAAAAATTCGAGATATGAAAAAGATATTATTACTAACGGCTATGATAGTTGCAGGTATGATGGTTACATCTTGCAGCAACGATGAAGAGCAGGTGAAAACCAACGATCAGACAGGAGTTATTGCTCTTAAAGCAGAAGTGGTTCCAATGAACACTTTGCTTGAGGGTGACAGAAGTGGCGTATCACGTGCTATTACTGCCGAATACGAGAATTCTATCAATGATTTGCACGTTGTGGCATTTGATAGTGAAGGTAATCAGATTTACCATATATATTCTCCTATGTATGCAGAAAATCCATATACCACCTTGCTTAACCTTGGTGAAACATATAAAGGACAGACAGTTACTTTATATGCTATTGCTAACGTAGGACATGCCGATTTGTTCACAACGGCACAAAAAGGAAGTAATTATACGAAAACGGATTTTGAGCAGTTGAACGTAAGACCATATGATGATTTTGTTGATAATATTACAGCTGGAAATCTTGTCCTTAAATCTGGTGATGGTACCCCTTTGGCTGTTATTAGCAATTCGCAAAGCCCAATCTTAGTTACAGGTCCACTGCAGGTTACAGTTGCGAACAATGGTCTTACATCGGCAACTTTAAGATTTATACGCCAAGATACTAAGATTACTTTGAACATCATTCCTCAGAAGTTCAAGATTCTCGAATATAAAATCTGTAATGTACCAAAGATATCTTATCTTTTCTCACATAGTGATAATGTGGCTAATGTGCAGTATGATAATTTGTCTTCTGTATTGATACCAGAGGAAGATCAAAGCAAGACTTTGTCAAAAGTGTCTTTCCATGTGTTTGAAAACTATAATGATATCTCGTCAACTGTTTTGAAACAAACAGATAGATACACAGGTAATGTGCCGGAGAATGCAACATACGTTGATATTATAGGTACTCCTGATGGATACACAGGAAGATACAGATATCGTGTTTATTTGGGTGGCGTTGACTCAGAGAATGTTATTCGATATGAGTATTTCACTCTCTTGCGCAACTATGAATACTATCTCACCGTAAAGATTGCTGGTGATGGCACCGGTGATCCACGTGTGGAGAAAAATGTTTAAAACTAAGAACAGACAATTTAGCATGATTATGATGAATATATTTGTTTCTCGCACTTTACATCGCATGGTGGTTGCAACAATGGCACTATCGGGTTTGATGTTTACCGCTTGTACATCTTCTGATGAAGATGCAAAGACTGGTACATCAATTGCTGAAGTGACTGTTTCTCTGAACGTTGACGATGCGGTAGCCTTTGGCTCTCGTGCTCTTACAGATGAGTATGAGAATAAGATTAGCAACATTCATATCCTGGCATTCAACTGGAGTACAGGAGAAATGATTAGTAATGGTTACACTACGGTTGATAATAAGTCAAACATGACGTGTAAACTTGCCATTCCATATAATCAAGATATGCATGTGGCATTGTATGCTATTGCTAATATTGGAAATAAAACAGTTTTTGATAATCATGCTTTGACAATGTCTCAGTTTGAAAGCTTATATGTACAAACAGCTGATGCCGACAAGATGACAGCTGGTACTTACAGCCTGTGCAAGGCTGATGGCACTGTACTGGCAGAGGTAGCAAACGAAACTCATGCTTTGCTTGTTTCACCTAAGGTATTAAGCTATCATGCACGATTGAATACTAATGCCATTAATGTTACATTAAACTTAAGTCGTCAGACTCCAAAGTTCATCCTTAATATTTATGGTAACGACATAAACCTCTTGAGCTATCAGTTCTACAACATTCCTACTACAGATCATATTATTGCTAATGAAACAAATATGACAGATGTTGTATATGCTAACACGATAGAACATCAGTTTGAGGCAAACACCATCTCTGCAGAGAATGTTACATATTACGGATTAAAGTCGTATAAGGCATCCAAGCCATCTATTACAACACAAAGAGGTCGTACTGATGAAAATGCTCCAGAGAATGCAGCTTACCTCGACATCAAGGGAAGCCCTGTTAGCAACCCAGAATTGGTATATCGCTACAGAGTATATCTGGGTGGAGTAAATTCAAGTGGAGTAGCTACACCATCAGAGTTCAGTATATTCCGTAATCATGACTATTATCTGAACATCACAGTGTCTGGATATCTAACAGAAGATTATCGTACAGGACACTATAACAATATGAATGCAACGCTAACGCTAACTCCGTGGTCTGCGGAACAACGTGCTATCGACTCCGATTCTCACGAAATACTTCCTTAGCAAAGAAGTATTCCCCCCCCCACGCAGTAGCGTTCTTCCCACGCTCAAGTGTCTAGTTCACGCAGTAGCGTTCTCACGCTTTAGCGTCTAATTCACGCTCTAGCGTTCACTCCATGCCAAGCGTTCAATTGCGCAGCATCGTTCTTTGAATATATGTTTCTCACTTCCCGTCCGGTTTGCCGCAATATAATGGCGGCATTCCTTTCCACGCTCAAGCGTTCAATCTGCAATCCACGCTCAAGCGTTCTCCCTCTTTCAGAGGGGCTCCCTCTCTGTAGGAGAGGGCGGGGGGAGAGGTTGTTTATAAGTAAATATTTTCCGCTATGAAAAAGTATAATATACTATCGTCACTCTTTGTAGCTGCTGTATTCGGCGGCTGTGTTTCAGACTATGAGCCTAACTATACAGGTGCGTTGTCAGACAAAGAAATTTCATTCAAGGTAACTACTGCTACCCCTGGTACTACAGAAGTAACACCAGTAGGGCAGGAGGGACGTGCTGATTATTCAACAGTACAGGATGGCTTCCTTGATCCTATCAAGGCAGTATCAGATTATCCAAAGCCAATGTATCTGCATACATTGATTTCGTCTGTTCCTGACACATCAGCACAGGCTTCAAGAGCAACACAATACACTGCTGCTTCTGATATCACAAACTTTGGTGTTCTTGCTTACAGATATGCATCTACAGGCTCTGCCACAACACCAAACTTCCTATATAACTCAGAGTTCCAAAAGAATGGAACAAAGTGGTCATCAGTAAACAAATACTATTGGCCAGTAAATAGCGATAAGCTTGATTTCTATGCTTATGCGCCATATAATAATGCAAATATCACACTTTCTTCTGAAAGTACCTCAGGTGTTCCTACAATGGAGTTTGTGGTTAATCCTGATGCAAGTCTGCAGGTTGACCTCGTTACAGCTAAGGCCTTAGCACAAGACCTTAGTGCTGCAAACACAGGTGTGCCTCTTACATTCAATCATCACCTCACAACAGTTAAGTTTGTTCTTGGTGAAGATATGTTAGGTACAGTTGAAACCATTACTTTCAAGAATATCTATACAGCTGGTAAACTCACATTTGCTGGCACATGGGATTTCACGGGTAAGACTCGTGGAGATTTCACAGTTCCTTGCAACACAAATACACTTTTGATGCCACAGAATTTCTCTGACCAGGCACAGAAAATAGAAGTTGTGTATAACGATGGATACCAAAGATATACTTTAGTATATAATCTTCAGGGAACATCATGGACAGCAGGCAAGGCAGTAACATATTGCATCAACTCTTCTGCTGTAACCGAGCTGAAGTTAGGTTCTATCACATTCGCAACAGGTCTATCTGAACTTCCTAAGACAGTATGGGCTGATGGCGATGCTGTAGGACTCTATGCAGTAGAATCTGCTACAGGTACAGAAAAATATAATAACGTAAAATTAACATACTCAACTTCCACCGGTAAATGGAGCCTTCCAGAAAATACCAAGATCGTTTACACTCCAAAGTATGAGTATTACGTATATTATCCATATTCTACAAGTGGATTAGCTCACACTGCAACAGCAGGTGCTAAGATGAACTCCCGTGCTGCAGCCTCTACATCTGCACAGTTCTTTGCAACAGGTATTTCTAATTGGACTATCCCCACCGACCAAACCGCTTTAGCCACAATTAACAATACCGACTTGCAAACATCAAGAGGAACAGTATCTGCATCTGATGCTGCAACGCTAAGTTTCACTATGGCTCATGAAATGGCTGCTTACCGAATCACATTAGGTTCAAAGAGAATTCCTTTTACACGTACATATGCCGCAAACAGTACTACCGATTATTCTGATAGTGGTAACAAAACCGTAAAGGCAGCAGCCAACTTCAATGGTGGCGGTATAAAGCCATACTACAAGGGTACTGGCGACTATTACTACGCATTTATCAAGCCTGCTAACACCTCCCAGCAGTTCAAATGTGCATCAGGAATCGCTAACGGTTGGGCTAACCATCCTGTTACCACCGCATCCACCGCAAAGGGCGTAATGGGCGGCGCAACCGTACAAAGTGACTCCACCGTAATCTTCATGGCAAGGGCGTACAGTTACACGGGAAATGTACAAACATTCACGGCACCTTCTGCCACTATTTACAAGCTTGAAGTTTGGGGTGCACAAGGAGGTGATAGTCCGCATTCGGAAGATGATGGACAAGGCGGTAAGGGAGGATATGCCACAGGAACAAAAAACTTATCTAAATCATATAAACTATATGTGTGTGTCGGGCAATCAGGAAATGATGCTGGAATAAATGCTCCATATAATGGTGGAGGTAAGTCATATTATTCAGGCTTATCTTATATGTATGCCCAAGGAGGTGGGTGTACACATATTGCAAGTACAAATAATCGAGGTGAGTTAGCTAATTATGTAAATAACAAAAGTGAAATAGTATTAGTTGCTGGTGCAGGTGGAGGATTTGAAGGCTCTTGGCGCAGTAGTGGAGGAAGTTATGGTGGAGGACTAACAGGTGGCGATGGTGCTGATGGCACTAACTATTCGAATTTGACAGTTGCAAAAGGAGGAACACAAACGACAGGTGGAAGCGCTGCAATATTAGACGGGAACGAATCAACACTTTATAATCCAAAAGTAGGTTCTTTTGGAAAAGGAGGAGATGCCTATTCCAATATTGGAGATAATCCTGGTGGTGCAGGCGGAGCTGGCTGGTATGGCGGCGGCGGTGCACCTTATGCATATGGTGGTGGCGGCGGATCTTCATATATTGGAGGCGTAACTAACGGAACAACAATAGCTGGGAATCAATCTTTCCCAAGTCCAACAGGAGGCACAGAAACAGGACATAGCGGTAATGGCTATTGTAAAATCACTTGGCATCCTGCTTTATAGTCTATATCATATTTTAGATTTTGGACGAGAAACAAAAAAGATCTCCTCTAATTTGTGCAATATCAAATTGCTGATAACTTGACTGAAAAAACAAATTATGGGAGAATCTTTTTCCTGATTATTTACTATGTCCTATGAATGTAGTTCTTTTAGTAAATCCTCTAAAATATATAAGTCACTCATAAGACTTAATCCCGTATTCGGATTACTAAGTAATTCACAAGTATGTGATGCATAAAAGATATCTAATGCTTGCTCTGGTTCTATATGAAGAGCCTCTGATAGCATCATAACAATCCGAGCTTTCTTTCTATGTAATACAGATTCTCTCATATTTATTTATCTAAAGTATATGATTCCACAAATTGTAAGTACTTATCAATTATTTGCTGATTTCGAATACAAATCTGATGGTTAACAGTTTTATAGCATAATTGTCCTAAAGCTTGCTCTGCTGTAATTCTACCACTTTCGAAATCCTCTACAGTGTCAATTACATTATCATTTGCTATACCTCCTTCAACAAAGTCATAATTCTGTTGTAAAAGCCCCCCGTGCCGACAGTCTACAACATAATTAAGCCAATCTAGATTATATTCAGGGAAAATCTTAAAACGCACTCCTGAATTACTCATTACATTGTAATCAAATCTGTATACATTTACAACTGGAAGAAAATCAGGTCCTTTACGAATAGCAATTGTTTTGGCCCATTTCTCTGCCTGTTTTTGAATGCTAGTTAGATAGAATCCTTTACCGAAATCAACCTTATCACGCCCGTGGGCTACAGAAGGTTTAGCTATTTGTAAGTAAGATCCATGATAGAAATTTTTCATCGAGATGCCTCCCAATTAGTTAGAGTTTCTGCTGTAGCATCAGCAAGCCATTCTTTACTTTGTGTATGCAATTCGTCATAATATCGTAATAGATAATTATGAATTAGTCCCTGCTTCTTTAGACGATTATACATATCCTTATTTGAGGTATGCATAACCTTTGCACCACCTTCTATAGCTAAAATAGCTAAATGAATATGCCTATAATCTTTAGTGTCCATAATATGAATTATATTTTTCAGCAAATATACTCATTATTTTTTATTCATGCAATATTGCATGAGAATAATCTTATGTTTATTCTCTTTTGAGGATTTGTTCTTTATTCTCCTTATATTTCTTGGTCATTCAACAAAGGCCTCTATATTATTTCTATAATCCGTCCATGTCACGATGATTATAAGCTATTACATAGCAGCATAACAGAAAAAATGCATAAACACAATTATAGTAATTACAATAATTACATTTGAAAAATGTGCATTTATACATAAAAGTTATCGTACCATTATTGTTGTTATTAATGTAATTGTTATGATGTTATGTAACGCTTCACATATCCATTTACTTATATGAAATTCCAATCGCTATGTCAAAAAAGTTCCAAAACAAATACATAGAAGTATAAAAACACGGGAAATGTACAGACATTTTCCGCACCAATCGCTACAAGTTATAAGTGTGAATGTTGGGGGGCACAAGGAGGAAGTCCGGGATTTG